>RRYU01009966.1_pt1 | contig 128987 bp, 215 predicted proteins | sample 2162651 | NCBI WGS metagenome assembly RRYU01 (sample SAMN10267283, study PRJNA491782) | microbial mat metagenome | isolation source: biomat in the production well | place: Japan: Minami-Kanto gas field, natural gas well KTG3 | collected 2017-06 | reverse complement strand
GGTGTTTAGCATTGCAAGTAAGACTAATGCATGGCAAGCACCACCCAAACATACCAAGACCACATGGTTGCAGGTCTTTTCGTGAGAGATAATATATGGAATGCTCTCACACAGTAGGCATAGATATATGCACAGAAGGGTGTGTGCTAATAAATATCAGGACTGATATAATAGCACGTAAAGAACACACATGCTTTGAGTGCCACAAAGTTATAGAAAAAGGTGAAAGGTATACAAAGGAAGTAGTTAAAGATAGAAACAAGTATTGCGTGTATAAGACCTGTGATGATTGTTATTCAATACGGCAGGTGTTTTTCTCTGATGGCTGGTACTGGACAAAGATACTTGAACACATGGACGAATTTGTAAATGATTGTGGCGGTGATGTATCTAATTCCTGCCTTATGCAACTTACCCCTAGAGCTAGGGATATGGTGTGTGATATGATTGAAGAAACTTGGGAGTACCTTTATGGATAATTTAGTAGATATGATGGATTACCCTGAATTTGCATTGGATAACCCATGCATTAAATGTGGAAGTGTAAACGCTTCAACAGAATTGGTTAGTAGTTGTGTAATAGGAGGGGGTATATTTCCAGAACATTTTTTACGTAGATGCATTATGTGTAAGTACTCATGGATAGAACGCACACAGGACTGTGAAAAATGAAAATAATGGTACTTAGGGTTGGGATTGATACTGGTTGTGGTGGGTGTCTAGCTCCAATTTATGAAGATAATACTTTTGAGTACATTCCAATACCAGATCATCCTTGGTATGTGAATGAGACTGCATACTGGTACAGCAAAATGTGGGCTAGAAATAGTCACCACACTTTGGATGAATTGATGCCAAGTAAGTACGCAAAGTTTCCTGCTCATAATGACCCAGAGTTTGATACATTTACATACGGTGATCCTACTAGGAATAAGCGTGCGCAACTATTACGTATGACTGCTGGTGACATGATACTGTTCTACGCTGGCTTACGACCCCACACTGAAAAAAAGGGTGGCAAAGTATACTTAATAGGGTATTTTACTATAAAGCAAATACACCACGTTTTAGATAGTCTTGTGTGGCCTCCACCTGAACTGGAACACTTACATGGTAATGCGCATTTCAAAAGGACTGGCCCAGAGTATGGACTTGTTATTGCTGAAGGTGACAAAGAAAAGAGCAAGCTGTTGACCAAAGCTGTATGTTTGTCTGATGCTGCTCAATATATCTTGCCGGAAATGCATGAGTTGCTAGGCATCAAAGGTTCTTTAAAACGTGCTATCGGAAGATGGGTACCTGAAAATAATCAGTACCAAACATTGCAATTCTTATCAACATTGGAGTAAGGTATGAAAGACAAAGTACTACTAAAAGATATAGTGATACCTGCTGGTACCATTTTCAAGGAAGCCCCACGAAAAACTGAAAGGCATGGCGAAGGCCACTTTGATTGTGTTATTGGACTTAGCGATAATACCACTGGTACATTAACCTACGACATGAGTGATGATAAAGAAATACTTGAGGAGTACTTCACAGATGTCAAATAAAAACTATACAGGACTGCCAACAGAATGCCCTGATTGTTGCGGTACTGGTGACTGTCCATGGTGCTATGGCACTGGCATGGAGGAAGAAGGAGGCATAGCGTGTTCCTGTTGTTTTGGTAATGGTAAATGCGATATGTGTGGTGGCACTGGTGAAGTAGAAGAAACTGAAGGGGAATAAATGAAAATTATAGATACAATGATAATAATCAACTCCAGCAATAGGGTTGACGGAATTAAGACACACTTAAAGTTCCCACATGATGTTATGGACTGGGCATACGCTGTGCCCCATGATCAAGCAGGGGACTACGCTGAAGAGTTGGGTATTAAGAATGACCGTGTGATTCAGATACCAAAGTATGTGCCACAGTTCCTATCTTCACAGAGGCAGTGGATAATGGAGGAGTATGGAAATTCCTATAAGTACATATGGCTTATGGATGATGACCTTACATTCCTGTACCGCACTGAAGATATGAAACTGAAAAAGTGCGACAGTGAGCAGGTTGCAGAAATGTTTATTGAAATGAGAAGGCAACTTGATCATTTTCCAATGGTTGGCATATCAACCAGACTTGGAAACAACCGTGTCACCACTGACTACGATGATACTAATCGTGTGACACGATGCTACGCCATGAGTACCAAAGCGTTTCAAGATGTTGATGCGACCTTCGCACCATTTGAACCTTTCCTTGCTCAAGACTTTCACATGACCCTTTGCTTTCTTAATAAAGGGCACAACAACAGAATAATCTATACGTATGCGCAGGAAGATATTGGTAGTAATGCCAAAGGTGGTTGCAGCTCCTACCGCAATCAGGAACTTCAGAAGAAAGTAGCCTTTTGGTTCGCTGATAACCACCCAGAAGTTACTGTGAAAGCTAAGTCCAGTAAGAATTGGGAGGGGTATGAGGGGCACCGTGTAGACATGACAGTACAATGGAAGAAAGCATACAAGCCTGTCAAGGTTAGGGCTAAAGGTGGTCTAAACGCCCGCTTCAAAAGGAATAAAAAATGATACTATTCAATACAGTAGCTCTTGAAATTGGTGCCCAATGTAATAGGAAGTGCTGGTTCTGCCCAAATGCGTACAATGAAAGGCCGGATGCATACATGTCAGACGAGCTACTTGAGAAGATAGCACTTGAACTAAAAGAAATGAATTATGCAAAACGCATAATTTTTTATATCTATAATGAGCCATTTAAAGACCCACGCCTGCCTGATTTAATAAGCCTGTTTCGTCAGCAAGTACCAAAGGCTTGTCTAATGATAGCAACGAATGGTGACTACGTAAAATCCTCAAAACAATTTCAGCGTTTGTTTGATTTAGGCTTGAATCAATTACAAATTAATGTATACTCAAACGTGAAAAGGTACAGGCAACTAAAGGGAATGATTGAGGAAACTTCTGCTGTGGAAGGAAATGTGTACTCACAAATTTCACCAAAGAAGCAACACTACTCAGTTGAAGAAAAGTTTGACCGTAAACTAACACCATCGTCACCAAAGATAGGTAGGTTTGAATTGACAAATAGGAGTGGACACGTACCACTTCAGCCACAGCTAATCCAGCGTATATGTGTTAGACCATTCAGGTCCATGCAGGTTAACTGGAAAGGTGATGTAATTTTGTGCTGTAACGACTATGATGCAGAGATTATTTGCGGTGATGCTAATAACTACACACTGCAAGAAATCTGGGAACATAGTCCTGTGTACGAAAAGTACCGTAAGCAACTGTTAACCAAGGATAGAAACGGGTTGCCGTTGTGTCAAGTCTGTAGCTTTAAAGGTGGTGAGTATGGTCATTTCATCCCAAAATTTTGGGAAGAATTACTATAAGGGGGCTACATGTCTAGTTTTTTCAAGAAGCACAGGGTTAGTAAACCAAACTGTCCAGCCTGTAAGCTTGATGGACAGTGCCACACACCCAGGATGCCAATAACTGGTGCTGGCAAAGAAAAGATACTAATAATAAATTCAAGCCCATCTAATGAGGATGATAGAAGTGGTAAGCCCCTCATGGGCAGCGCAGGAAACCTACTTAAAACAGAGTTCCGTCTACTTGGCATAAACATATCTAAAGACTGTTGGGTAACAAATGCAGTAAATTGCAGAACACCGATAAACAAACAGGGCGGTGTAACAGAACCAAACTCAAAGCAGATAGGGTATTGCAGGCCACATATTGACAATGTAATAAAAGAATTAAAGCCTTCTAAAATCATACTGCTAGGTTCTGAGGCAATTGAATCATTCTACAGCCATAGAAATTCAAAGTGTTCAGGCGTTACAAAGATGGCAGGTTTGAAGCTGTGGGATAGTACCCACAAAGCGTGGGTGTTTCCTATATGGCATCCCAATTGGTTGCATGCCAAAAATAAAGACATGCTGTTCAAATCTGAATACAAGCGTGTCTTGAAGCGAGCCGTAAACGCTGATGATGCCCCACTAAAGAAAAAGTGGAACAAGTACCATATCCTACTTGATTTCAAAAAAGCAATAGAAGCCCTGACAGACTGCCTTCAAAATGATACACTCATAGCCATTGACTTTGAGACTACTGGCCTGAACATGTATATGGAAGGGCACAGTACTGTTTCTTTTTCATGGGCTAACGATAGGGGGGCGTGGGCCGTACCTGTACAGCACCCTCATTGGAAAAGGCACCAGCAGAAACAAATATTCACCATTATAAGAAAGATACTTAGAAAGCGCAAAATACGTAAGATTGTTCAGGGGATCAATTTTGAGTACGCTTGGACTAAGCAGCAATTCAAAGTAGTTCCTCGCAACTTCGCATGGTGTACGCAACTGGCGACCCACGTACTGGACAACCGTTCAGGCATTACCCCACTAAAACTACAATGCTTCATCCGTTGGGGCATTGAGGACTATGATAAAATAAGTAGCCAATACATTAAATCTGACAAGTCATACAACGGATTTAATAACATGCTCAAGATGCCACTTGATGCGCTACTTGAATATAACGCCCTTGACAGTCTGTATACATTTGAGTTGTACCAAGAACAGGTAATGGAGTTTCAGGGCAATGAACTAGATGCCTACAACTTCTTGCATGCTGGTGCAATAGTCATGTGCGAAATGAGCCACAATGGTATTCGTATTGAGAAAGAATACTACTTGCAGCAAAAGGCAAAACTGGAGCAGGAACGTGATGACCTTATAAACGACATAGAAACATCACGGGAAGCTAAACTGTACATGAGAAAGTACGGTAAGAAGTTTGACTACAACAGCCCCAAAGACCTACAGATAATGTTGTTTACGGTGCTGATGCTCAAACCAGTAAAAGAAACAAAAACTGGCAACAGTGTAGATGAAGAAGTATTGACTAAGCTGGACACCCCGCTTACCAAAAACATCATAGCCGTAAGAAAGCTGAACAAAATGATAGGAACCTATGTTGATGGGTTCTTGAAGCATACTTATTACGGTATGATGCACCCATCATTCAGTTTAGCTCGCGCAAGGTCATTCAGAAGCTCGTCACAGTCTCCAAACTTTCAAAACATACCAAAGCGTGACCCCAAAGCAAAACGAATTACACGAGCAGGTATGGTTCCCAGGAACGGTAACGTACTTGGTGAGATGGACTTTGAGGGTGCAGAGATTTCAACTTCATGCTACTACCACAAAGATCCTACGTTTATTGAGTACCAAACAGAGGGTGGTGGTGACATGCACAAGGACGCTTGTGCAGAGATACTTAAAATCAAACCTGAAGAGGTACCAAAGCAGGCAAGACAAGCCACCAAAGGTATATGGACATTCTCCCAGTTTTACGGCAGCTATTATGTTTCCTGTGCCAAGCAGGGTTGGGAAGAGTACCCACTACTTGTAGACAATGATGGTAATCCTTTACAGATACGTGGTATGGACATAGGTGATTGGATGATAGAAGCCTTTGGTTCATACAAGAACTTTGAAAACCACCTGAAAAAGTTTCAGGATAAATTCTGGAATGATTGGTTCAAAGTATACACCAAGTGGAAAGATGAAGTATGTGATTTCTACCGCAGAAATGGCTACGTTGAAACTTTCCTTGGTTTCAGGTTCAAAGGGTACATGGACAGCAAGCAGTGTACCAACTACCCAATACAGGGAACATCATTCCACTTGCTGGTGTATACGGCAGTGCAGTTTTGGAAAGAATGTAATAAGCGTGGTCTTGAAACATTAATAGTCGGGCAGGTACACGACTCACTGATACTTGATATACCAGTTGAAGAAATTGATGAAGTCAAAGAAATACTATCAGAAATAGTTGGCACCCTTCATGAAAAGTTCAAGTGGATGGACTTTCCAATGGGCCTTGACCTTGAGTTAAGTAAATCGTATGAAGAAGGTGGCAGCTTTTCAGAAATGACAAAGGCGAAACTATGATAGAAGTTACATACAATTATGCCCTGTGCAGGATACGTGCTGTTATTGTTAGCTGTACTGATGTAAGACAACTCAGTATCGCCATTACCTACTGTGAAAGACTTGCAAATTTTCACATAAAATACCTCAAACCTCAATTCCGTGACGAGTTGGATTACTATTGTGCTGCCAAGAGACGCAAAAATGAACTCATGGCCCTTGTATCTAACCTGTGTGCTGAGTTATATTCCAAGAAAAATACACGCTATAACAGTCAGTTAAAATAGCACTTTAATGTCATTTTTTTATTGACATTCTACCCCTTACTATGTTATATATACCATTATGAGTGATTTTGACCCAAAAATAAAATTTCGTGAGTGGGATGAGTATAATCTTAGTGAGGACGCATACTTTGATAAGTATGAGCTAGACACCGAGGCTGAAAACCAACCCCACTTGATGCAGAAATGGGTAGAGCTACTGTCCCAAGCCCAAGCAGAGTTATCCCATGCCAAGGAGGTATTAGCCAACACAGAAGCCAAGGAACTGATCGCAGTGAAAACTGAAGGGGTTCCATCCTTAGGACAAAAACCCACCGAAGCCACAGTCAAAGCGTATGTACTTACAAGACCAGCAGTAAAGAAAGCACAAAGGCGCAAAAGGAAAGCCGAAAACAATGTGCATTATCTACAAAATGCTAGGTCGGTACTAGAGCACCGCAAAGCCATGATAAAGGTTGAGTCAGACCTATGGATTTGTGGGTACTTCTCTAAACCGCATGTGTCTGCTAAGGAAAAGGGTGTTCTTGATGAAACCCAAAGAGGAAAGCAGAAAGAAAAGCTGAGAAACACACTATCAAAAAGGCATAAACGCCAAGAGGAGAATTGAAATTATGGCTAGAAAATCAATGCGTGACAAAATGCGTGAAAAACTAGGTGATCGTACCAAAGAATCGCACAAAAGCAGGAACAGTGGCGGTGGTATTAAAAACGCCTTTGATCCTGACAAAATGGGCGAAGTAAATACTTGGTGGGCTGGTGGTGGCGACCACATCATTGACATTATCCCATACTTTGCTGGAGAAAATGACCCGCACAATAAGGAAGGGGAACCAGCATATGTACTTGACATTGAGATTCACCAGTACGTTGGACCCATGGAAGAAATGGTTGTGTGCCCAGAGCAGTTCGGCAACCCATGCCCAATCTGTGAGGAATCACGTAAGCTGAATCGTGAAGGTGCTGACTACAAAAAGGTAGTCAAGCCACTTAAACCAAAACGCAGGGCAATCTACAACGTCATCGTGCGTGATGGCGGTGAAATGGAGAAGAAAGGTAATCAGGTTTTTGAAATTGCCCATTTCTTCATGGAAAAACACCTTGCCAAAATTGCTAAAGATCCACGTGGTGGTGGGTTCACCGTGTTCAGTGATCCAGATGAGGGTAAGTCAATCTCATTTGAACGAACTGGCACTGGTGCCGAAAATACAGGGTATGCCGGACACCGCTTTGTTGAGCGTCCTGAACCTATTACAGATGATGAACTTGAGGCAGCACAATGTCTTGACGACCTGATCAAAGTACTCACATATGATGAAATCTATGAGATATTTTGGGGTAAAGGTAAGGACGGCACTGAAGATGACCGTGACGACCGTGATGACAGTGATGATGAAGGTACCGATGACCGTGATGACGACCGTGATGAAGAGCGTACCGAAGATGAAAAAGAAGCAGATGCTGAAGAGGAGGCTGCTGCCGAAGAAAAAGAAGAACCTCCCAAACGTGGTGGCAAGCGTGGTGGCAAGCGTGGTGGAAAACGCAAAGCAACTTGTCCCCATGGTGGTGTCATCGGTGAAGATATTGATGAACTGCCAGAATGTGAGTCGTGTGAAATGTACGACCCCTGTGCTGATATTGCTGATGCAATGTAGAAACACCTTCCTCGTCCGTCGGTGGTCTGCCTAGAGTAGACTGATGTGTGTTAGGCTTCATACAAAGAAGGACAAAAAGCCTTAACAGCCAAAGTAGCTCAGTTGGTAGAGCGCCTCCCTTGTAAGGAGGATGTCGCGGGTTCGACCCCTGTCTTTGGCTCCAGTTAATAGGTGCGCATGTTCCAAGGCATGGCGACGAAGACTCCAAATCTTCGTGTGGTAGGTTCGATACCTACGGCACCTGCCACTAGGAAGGAAATGAAATGAGTAAAGTAACAACAGCAATAGAAACATTAAGCGCAGAGTACAGCGAAGAAAAAGTACGTGATATGGTAGACCACTCAATGAGTGACTACCTGTCTGATGGTTGGGAAGATGAGTTTGATGACGAGTACGAAGCGTACTGTGAACAAGGTGGTGGTGCTGCTGAGATGGATGTAATGCAAGGCATTGTGGATGGCTATGCCAAAGATAATGGCATCACCTTGACCTCAGAAGAATGGTGTGAAATTCATGACACCCTTAAAGACAAATGGGGGCTGACATGGTAACACGCAGACGTAGAAATAGTGGGAACATTGACAAAGCTGTACAATCAGTGCAGGAATCTGCCGAAATGGAACCACTTGGTGACTTGGTACTAGACTGGAAACGCACACTAAGTACAGGGTCAACCCTGCTTGATCTTGCTATCAGTTCAGGCAGAAAGTATGGTGGTGGTGTTCCAGGTGGTATCTTCATGGAAATATATGGGCGTAGTGGTTCAGGTAAAACAAGTATCCTCAGCGAGCTTTGCGGTTCTGCACAAGCTGGTGGTGGTGATATTAAATTCATGGATCCAGAAGCCCGTTTGGATGAAGAGTATGCAAAAACGTATGGTGTCCATATCCCACCTGATGCGTACGAACAGCCAGACACAGTAACAGAAATGTTCAGCCACTTCACTAACTGGAAACCTGAAGATGGAAACGCCCTTAATGTGTTTGCAGCAGATTCATTAGCTGCCCTTTCAACTGAACTTGAAATGGAGAAAGGGGACAAGATGGGCATGCGCAGGGCTAAAGAGTTTAGCACTGAGTTCAGAAAGCATTGCCGTACAATAAATGCCAACGGCTGGATAATGGCATGTAGCAACCAAGTGCGACAAGGTTCCTTTGGGGATGTTACTCCAGGAGGAAAGGCAGCCGAGTTTTATGCTTCATTACGTATCAGCGTTAACCAAGTGGATAAGTTGTTTAAGAAACGTAAACTTACTACTGTGAATAAAGATACTGGTAAGAAAATTACTGGTAAAGAAATTGAACGTGCATATGGGATTTGTTCCAAATGCGTTGTAACTAAATCATCTATTGACAAGCCATATCGTGATGTTCCCATTTACATTATTTTTGATTACGGGATTGACGACATCAGAGGCAATCTTCAGTGGTTGAAGGAAACTTTAGGTCTATCGACCTATAGAGCAGTCAACAAGTCTTACCAGCGTATGGATCAGGCTATTGACTGGATTGAGAAAAATGACCTTGAAGAGGAGCTTCGGAGAGAAGTAATTGACTTATGGCAAGAAGTAGAAGAGAAATTCAAACACACCAGGAAACGAAAGACTCGATAAGTACGCAACAGGGTTCCGGTATACGGTGCCCTGATTGCGATAGTACGTCGCATGTGAAAAGCACAAAGTCTTTACCTGAAAATAGTATTATGGAAAGGTATAGAAAGTGTGATTCGTGTGGTACTCATTTTTATACTGAAGAGAAGTTTAAAAGAAAAACAGTACCAAGAGGTAAATGAAAACAATATTAATTATAGATTGTGACGGTTTATGTTGGAACGTGTTTCATGCCCTGCCACCCTTATCACATGGTGAGCAAGGCACAGCTATTATATACGGCTTCCTTAACCATCTGTTTGAGCTACAAGCCTTTACCCAAGCGGATCACATAGCGTTTGCGTGGGACAGCCGTGAATCAAAACGCATAGAATTGTTTCCTGAGTATAAGTTAAAACGTAGAACGGCCAAAAATGAGTATACTGATGAAGAGAAGGCCATGCACCGTGACAGAGCTTCTCAGTTTAAATTACTACGTGAAGAAATCCTACCAGCTTTAGGATTCATAAACATATTTCAGGAAGATGGATTAGAAGGTGATGACATTATAGCCAGTCTAGCTATAAAATATAGCAAGCAGCATTTTGTCAAGATAGTTGCACGTGATGCAGATCTGTTTCAGTTGGTAAATGATAAGTGTACAGTCTTTGACATAGTTAAAAGAAAGTCAATGACTGAAGAAGCCTTTTTCAGTAAGTACGGAATCTACCCTGACATGTGGGCAGATGTGAAAGGTATTGCAGGTTGTACCACTGATGAAGTTCCAGGAATAGAAGGTATTGGGGAAGGTAGGGCTATTAGTTATTTGCTAGGTAACATGAAATCAACCTCAAAGCTGTATAAACGCATCTTAAATGGCTCTGAAACAATAGAACTTACCCGTAGGCTTACCGTACTACCTTTTGAGGGTACACCACGTTACAGATTAAAATACGACCAATGTAGAGTAAAGTATTTAAAAGAGGTGGCAAAGAAATATAATTTACAGTCATACCTATCACGGGAAAGGCTAAAAGGATTCAGGAGGGACTTCTGTGGCAAAGCGTAGAAACTTGGATGTCAAAACTGATGCGGATTGGGAAGCACTTATAAAGTCATGCCTACATAACTCAGCACGTACGGAAAGGTGGGGATGCCTTTATGGTGATGGCAATCTATTTAGAATAGAAACATTGAAACGGGAGCAGGTACCAATGCATGTCATAAGTGCAATGGAATCCCGTGGAGAACTTACACTTGTTAAAGAAATGGGCAGAAATGATCGTTACGTATACTCCCCTGTAGTCAGGCGTAAAAAACGTGCTCTGGCTTAAAATAAGTGTTGACAGCTTTTTGGTTTTGTAGTATATATACCATATCAATACTTAACAAGGGGTAAACGCATGGGCAAAAGAATTAAATTTACTGACAGAAGAATCTGTGTTGGGTTAAGCAAAACAATCAACATCGGCAATTACGAATCAATGAAAGTGCATGCTAATGCCGAGGCCAACATATCAGATGACGCTGATTTTGACGAAGCCTGTGATGCCCTACTGGATGATTGTATACGACAAGTTATAAAGTACGAAGAAGAAGTACTTAACGGGTAATTTGGATTGGGCACATAGCTCAGTTGGTTAGAGCAGCGTCCTCATAAGTCGCAGGTCGGTGGTTCAAGTCCACTTGTGCCCACCATATAACTAAAGGTATAAAAATGGATAAAAGAAGCTTTAGGCTATGGTCATTTGTAGTGGTTGCTTTCTGTTTAGTGGTTGGTATTTCAGGGTACTTCGTTAACCAGAATGCCAGAATACACAGACAAGCGGATGTTAAGCAAACCCAAATTACACGGGATGCTACTGTTGAAACCACAAAAATTAAGCAGGACAAAAAGACAGAACGCTCTAAAGAGCGGTGGGCTTCTTTGCCTTTTATGAGAGACAAAAAAGAATAAAGTTTTGAGTGCGCTATGTATGCACAGAGCACTGCCAATGTTGCACGCATCTTAACACGTATGGGTGGAGGAGCAATCTCTCCTTTGGTGTCGATATGGTTGGTAATCTCGCTAGGCTGTAGCGGTGATGACTGGAACGCACCAGTAATTGCGAAAGTGTAATGGGACACCCCATACTGCGAACACTGGACACTCAATTTTTGGTGTTAGTAGTTAATCGTTAATGTTAAAAGGAGAATTTAAAAATGGGTAAGTTACACCAGCTTCTGGCTGTTGAGCCAGATAAAGAAGGCAAGTACAAAAGAGTATGCGATGAATCAAAGAAAGTGTTCGGCAAAGCTGCCATGTTCACAGGTTCTCACCGCACCCTGCATATGTTTGAAGATGGCGTTGATGCCACAGACCCTGATACCCACCAGAGTATGACTACTACTGTACGGGAACGTATGGGGTACACTGGTGAATCTATCAGCGACTACTTTGATGCCCTGTATCAAAAGGAAGCCACCAACCAGAAGGCCAAGGCCGATCTTGTTGTTGATGGTACCGTGATTGCAAAAGAAGTCCCAGCGACTTTTTTACTTGCATTGGAAAGCCGTTTGAAGTATGTACGTGGGGTTTATGAGACAATGCCTACGTTACAGGCTGGTATTGAGTGGGTCCCTTCAGACACAATGGGGGCTGGTATCTGGGAAATGAAGCACCCAGAAGAGAAACTGAAAACCAAAATGACCGTACAGCACGAAGTACTTGTACCGCCCACAAAGGAACATCGGGCTGAAATTGAAAAATGGGAAGAACAGATTCCCATTGGTAAATTCGTAAAGCGTGTATGGTGCAGTATGCTGACTTCTCCTGAAAAGCAGGAGATACTTGCCCGTATTGACAAGCTTATCCAAGCTACCAAGCAGGCACGACAGAAAGCCAACGCTGAAGAAGTTGTTGGTGGTAACGTAGGTAGAAGCATTATTGATTTTATTAATAATGGCCCTGCGGGGGAGTAGCTCAGTTGCGTAGAGCATGAGGTTTTGAGCCTCTGTGTCGCAGGTTCGAGTCCTGCCTCCCTTGCCATGCAGGGGTACCAAATTAAATAAGTGGCCTCGTAGTCAAGTGGTTAAGACAACGGGTTTTCGACCCGTCATTCGCAGGTTCGAGTCCTGTCGGGGCTACCACTATATAAAGGAATGATATGAACGCTCAAGAAATGGCTGAAGTAGCTGGATTTTTAACAGAGTTATCAGAAATTGCAGATGAATTCCTACCAGCAGTACAGGAACTTGGCAGTAAAGCCAGACCAATTTTTGAAGACCTGTCTGATTTTTCAGTAGACATGCAGGTTAGGATGGTTACAAGGTACCAAGACAATGGCTTCAGCAGAAAAGAAGCAATACTCATGGTACTCGGTAACAAGCAAGCATTGCGTGCTATTAGAAATGGGGCTAAATAGATACGGGGGTGAAAAGGTATCGACAGGGTATGGAAGTTACGAATTTCAAGCAGGTATGTTCTGACCTTAACAGGGACACTTTAAAATAATTGCTGACGATTACGCAATCGAACTCGCTGCATAAGCGGTTCCCCTCAGTTGCTTTGGTTGGTCTCAACTAGTAGCATGAGGGTCGACTCTGAGACCACTCCCCATTCCGTTGGTTGCCTACAGAATGGTGCAGTATAAAGGCAAACGCAGCCTAGAGAGTTTGACACTACGCTTATTCTAGGTTTAAGAACAAGTAATGTCTATGCTTGTAATAAAGTTTGTGAGGGATATATTTTGGACGTGGGTTCGACTCCCACCACCTCCACCAATTAGTGGAAGACTCCCATAACGGTATTGGAACGGTCTTGAAAACCGTCGCTGGTGAAACAGTTCTCAGTTCGAATCTGAGGTCTTCCTCCAAAATTTGTCACTGTTCACCTTGCAGGGTGCCCTTGTCTTGTACATCACTGACTGCAATCTAGGTGTGTGAGTTAGAAGGGTCAGCTTCAATTGGCTTGAAACCTCTTGGAGGACTGGCAGTGGCTTTTGATTAAAGGATAGAACTATGATAGCATGGACTGACGACCCAAATGGGACAGGCATGTGTTCATACACTACGTGTGGTACAAGGACAGTGTATTACACAGGATCACATCCTACAGTAGTTGAATGTGAAGAAAGAATAAAGTATACAGACAAACAATTTAAAAAAATTAAAAATGCTATCAAGGCTACAAAGACCATGGCCTTATTGGGCAGGGTATTTAAAGACATAAGAAAAAGTGTATTTATTAGAAAACCATTAATTGTATTTAGGATGCTTTTTTGTAAAAGCGGTTATTTGCCAAAAAGAATAAGACGCATAAGGAAAGCAAGAAGTATGGCCTCGTAGCTCAAAGGAAGAGCATCTGGTTGTCGACCAGAAGGTTGGGATATCGTAATTCCTCGGGGTCGCCATATTATAAAGGCTCATGTAGCCGAGTGGTCAGGTAGCGGATTGCAAATCCGAGGACAGGGGTTCGAATCCCTTCATGAGCTCCAAAGGTAAAGGACATTATGAAAAAACTAGTCATGGCAGCATGTATACTGTTATTATGTTCTTGTAGGAATGGGCAAGCAGCGCACCCTATACCAGACCTGACAGACCCATCGAGACCGAACTATGTTGGGTTAGTTCTAGGGTTGACTTACGACCCCACAGCAGAAGTTGAAGGGTACCCAGATATTGAGTATAAAGATACACAATCGTACGGGTTGGCTATTGGTAGAAAGTTTGGTAATATCAGGGTTGATTTATCATACTCTGAACAGGATACAAAGAATTATGACTACGCTGGTCTGGTAGATGCCAGTAATAACATGCTCACCATCAACGGATATTACACCTACCCATTCCAAAAACAATTTGGTGTGTATGGAATGGTTGGGCTAGGTGGTTCCAAATTTGAGCAAAGCACAGAGCTTGGTGATTACCATGATTATGCCCCTGTCACAAAAATAGGTCTGGGGGCCACGTATTTGCTCTTAGAGAGCTTTGAAGTTGATACGGGCTATGTGTATATAAAAGTTTATAACGCTGAAATAAACGACACTGAGTTGTCTTACGAAGCACATGCATTTGGTTGCATGTTACGGTACTTGTTTTAGGAAGGGTCGCCTAACGGTATGGCACCTCCCTGCTAAGGAGGCGTGGTAAAACACGTGTGGGTTCGAATCCCTCCTCTTCCGCCAAAAGGTGAATTGATGGCTAAGAACAAAAAAGAAAAACAACACGATATGGATGACATATGGAAGGACAGTAAAAATGGCCTTATCGTGTACACCGATGGTGAAACTGGAGTACAGTACCTTGTCAGTAGGTGGGGTGGAATCACCCCCAGACTAGATCATGATGGTACTATAAAGATCGTAAAGTGACCTTAGCTTAATTGGTAAAGCTCAAGATTGTGGCTCTTGAAGATTCCGGTTCAAGTCCGGTGGGTCACTCCAAAGAGGATGATATGAAATTTCACGAATTTATGCTGGCTGTTGCACTTGGTGTTTCTTTCTTAGTAATGATGAATACACGATGCATAGACCCAAGTGTGCATTACGATGACAACGGTAAGTTAATTGCAGTTACTAAGTAATCTTACAAATTGGAATTACCTGATGACTATGGACGGGGATCAATTCATAGGAATCAGCATAGTAATAGGGCTAGGTATGGTGTCATTATCCCTACTTGGCTTATCAGTCTCAATATTGATATTGAGTAGAAAAATAACAAAGGGAAATAATTATGTCTGAATGGAAGCAGTACAAAAGAAAGGGCTTGTCAGAAATGCGCCCGTATGTTAGTGGTGAAGATATGACCAACATTTCAGTGGCCGAAGTTGATGACCCTGAGACAGACATGGGGATGGTTGCCCGCAACCCACAGAACCATGACGACATGTGGTACGTTGCCCGTAAATACTTTGAGGATAACCTGGAACCAGCGTAATGCATAAAGAGTACGTGCATAAAGATTTTCCCACAGCTACAGCAATACTTACAAATGGCACATACTTTCTTATATGGGATGTATCTGATTTGTTTGTCGCAGTACCAATAGGTGAAGGAACGACAGAAGAAGAAGCGTGGGAAAACGCTGCATATAATATTAGAACAACAAAGGAGCAACATCGTGAACACATGCGGAGGTAAAGCATCCATGTAGGGTAGCAATTAAGCTACTCCTTAGGTCTAAGGAGACTCGACATGGATGTAAAACTTGTAGTAAAGAAAAAAGCTAGTAAAAAGAAAAGTGGTGGTGCCAAAAAAATCGGACGTAGCCTTGCAAAATGCGCCCGTTATCGTGCCCTTGGTACCAGAGAGATTAACAAAGCACGCAAAGCCCGTAAAGAAGCGAAGAAAGCTGAAAAGCTCGCTGCTAAACGTGCCCGTAGAGCACAGCGTGCGTAAGAGGTGGGCGAATAGGGGTTAGGTACCGAATCGATGGAGATGGGTACCGCAATCCATGGCGGGAGGCCCCTGTTCGCCCTTTTTGAAGCGTAGCTCAGTTGCGTAGAGCAAAAGGTTTTTAACCTTTAGGCCGTGGGTTCAAGTCCCACCGCTTCAACCAGTTTATGGAAAGGTAACTCAGATGCGTAGAGTGAGGGAGTGAAGCCCCCTTGGTCAGTGGTTCAAGTCCACTCCTTTCCACCATTGGAATGTAGCTCAGTAGAGTAGAGCGACAGGCTCATATCCTGTAGGTCATAGGTTCAAGTCCTATCATTCCAACCATGTAGGGATATAGCTCAGTTGGCAGAGCTCTTGCCCGATAAGCAAGCGGTCACTGGTTCAAGCCCAGTTATCCCTACCACAAATTTGATGGGATGTAACTCAGTCAGGACAGAGTAGGTGACTTCTAATCACTAAGTCAGGGGTTCGAATCCCTTCATCCCAACCATAGAGTTGCTGGCATGTAGCTCAGTTGGCAGAGCGGGAGCCTGTTAAGTTCTTGGTCACTGGTTCGAGTCCAGTCTTGCCAGCCAATATAAAGGACAGTATGAAGTGCATGTATTGCAAAAAAGAAACCATTAATTATGCAATGACTGTGGTTCGTAAAGCAACAAAGCCTCCTGGGTATCCGTACAGGTGGCAGCAAATAGGGCTTTGTTGCGAAGATTGTGAAGCAAAAGGAGAAGTTACAACAATTGATAAATGGAGAGTTATCCCGTAGATGGTAGCGGTGCAGACTGTAAATCTGCTGTCTTTAATGACTCGGGTGGTTCGACTCCATCACTCTCCACCATATAAATTTTTAAAGTAGAGACAGCCTTGGTGTTAGCCTCTGGTGTGAAAGGTACAGGCCGAGCCTTACCGTATGTCAGTTTCAGTTTTTTGTCTCTATAGTGTCCGATAACACAAGAAGGAGTAGCCGATAATAGATCCTAAAATTTAAAAGTTTGATACGGGTTCGAATCCCGTTCCGGACGCCATTGCAAGGGGCATAAATACAAAGTTATGTTTCTTATAATTACGTCCGGATAGCCTAACGGTAAGGTAGACTTCCTTTAGTGTGAGATCTGTTAGTTGAATGAAACTTCGATTATATCAAATACTCTTGACGGAGTAGCTCAAATGGTAGAGCATAAGCCTATTAAGCTTAGAGTTGCAGGTTCGAGTCCTGTCAACGTCAACTTAGGGGGTGCGGGAAGGCTATCCCGTACCTCCACTTTTTAATAAAATGAGTAACGACGCAATACCAAGTATACATAAGTTTAGACACAATGCCGAAATGATAGATGCTATCAATAAGGCTGTTATGCAATTCCAAGGCAAAGTATCCGTGGCAGAAGCAGTGGGTTGCCTGGAAATAGTTAAACATAAATTAATATTTGATGCACATGTCGAATACCAACCAAACAAATCTTAAGGTACAGCAGGGCGACTCGCCAGACGCCACTGGCATGTACATCGTTTTTACTGAGTCACCGATCGGTGACGACTTCACAGACAGAAAGCTACTTATGTTCATGAAAGGGGATACACCTAAAAATTGGTGGTATCCTGGTTCTGATCAATCATTTAGGGGCACTATCTACGGGTACATTGGCCCACTTCCAATACTTAAGAAAAGTAACTTTAAGAAGCGCCCCACTAAGAAGTTTGCTGTTGGTACATATCCAGACGCTGCTCATGGTGCTTTCTTGCATGGCCCATTTGATTCTATTAAAGAAGCGTGCGAAATTGATGGTGAAGAAGATGGGTGTATCGTACGGCTGTTGGCTAATAAGGAACCAAAAGTAATAAGAATATGGGAAAATGGTGAGTGGGTAAAATGGACGGATTAACTCAATTGTTTGTGCAGATATGGCTAGGGTGGAAAATAGTAGGTATATGTTTTGGTATTCTATTCTGGGTTCTTATCATGGTATGGTTTTACTTCATACAACGAGCAGATTATGATAAGATAAACCTTGATGGTAAAGACTACTACTACAGGACAAAATGGTACGGTGGTGGCACGACAGCATGGCTGTATAAAGAAAGAATTCTATTTAAAAAGCAGGTAAGCAGGGGTATCCAGTGTAGCGGTATACGCAGTGCTGCCAGAACAATCGTTGACCTAAATAGGGAAGGTAAAATACCATGGATAAAGTAAACGAAACACCCAAAGAAGATGACAAATTCAAAGAGTTTGCCGACCTTACACTAGAGAAGTTTGACGTACAGACTGGCGATGTAGTGTTATTAAAAGGTAATTGGAACCAAGAGCTACTTGGTGAGATGGCTAAAAACCTAGATAAACTGGGCATAAACGCTCTGTTACTGGTGCTGCCAAATGATTCGCTGAAGCTTGAAAAGCTCCCAATTGATACGTTCTACAAGGTAATGAAGGAATGTGAGCGCAGGCTCGGCCTTGCCCCTGAAGGTGATGGCTCTTGTACAGACGGTGAATCTGGTGACTGATGGAAAGAAATACAAGTGTAGTAAGTGTAAGGATACACGTGAAATACGCTATAAAGTAATTTCTGATTCAACTGACTATAGATGGGTGCCTTGGAGTACCAAAAGATGTGAGTGTGCTTTAAATGAAAGAACCAATCCAGCTAAAGGATAAAGACAAAGCCCCACTACGTGCCAAGCTACTACTTGAGCAGGGCGGTTTATGTTTAGTGTGCTCTAGGGAGCCTAAAACGGCTGTCCTTGATCATTCTCACAAAAAAAGGGTCAAGGGTACAGGGCTTATCAGGGGAGTACTGTGCAGCAATTGCAACGTCTTTATAGCCAAGTCCGAAAATAACTGTGGCAGGTACAATATTAGTCAGGAAGAACTACCTGAAATACTACGCAGCATGGCCGACTACCTTGAGCGTCCTCATCTACCCATGATTCATCCCAGTGAAGGGCCAAAGCCAAAGATATTACAAAAGTCAGCCTACAACAAATTACAGAAAGTATACAGGGGCAGGGCAAAGTTCCCAGTATACCGCACAAACGCCAAAGGGAAGCCAGTACAGAAACTCACAAAGCCTTTAGCTAAACTGTTTAAGGAATATGGTATAGAACCTACATTCTATGGGGAGAATAAAGATGAGACCACATAGGCAAGTTGAAAACTTTCTTTTTATGTGGGGAGTACATCCGCAAGCAATACCAGATGTACTACACTATTCAAAGATAACAGAAATTGTGCTGCTCAAAGATGCCATGCAATACATGGAGACATTAAAGAAAACACATCCACATTACTTTGAGGTAAAATAGTGGACCTATCAAAAATAGAACACATTACCATTGGTAATATGAGAGAATTTGTTGAAATAGTTAAATTACCAATGAAAGAAGCAGTTCCGATGATGGATAAGTTCCTAACTAGGCACTCTATAACTAGAGTTGAGGGGCATATAATACTGGAAGTAGTCAGGTGTCTTAAACTATATAAAGAGTAATAAAATGGGCTGTCATTTCTGTGAAGGTAAAGGGTGTAAGGCATGTGGCGTGCGGTGTAACTGCGAACTTTATGATTGTAAAGAATGCCAGCAAAGAAGATTACCTGAATTAAGAAGAAAAGCCAAAGGGTACCAAGATTCCCTGAACCTTGTTAATCTTGAAATCGAAAGAATTTATAAATTATGGAATGTGGGGGTAATATGAATAGAAGAACATTTTTAAAAGGTGCAGCAGCACTTCCAATAGCATTATCTTTGCCACTTAGTAGTATGCCTGCCAATATAGTCCACGCTGCCCCCATAGTAAATGCAGACAATAGGATGCTAGACATTGTAGGTTCTCACATAAGTAAAGAACTTAATAAAAACCTACACAATGTGTTTAGGGGTCCTATAGTCACAAATCATAAATGGACAAAAGAGATACCACCAAGAAATAGACACCTAGACATCTCACTACTTGTATACTCAAGGGAAAGGACATTACCACCTGAAGGGCTTATATCTGAAATCGCTGACCCCATGGTACATAGGTTCATAGAAATGATCCTTAAACATAACAGGAAGTTCAGGACAGCAAGGTTTGCTGAATGTGAAGATAACAGGCCATATGGAAGATATGAAGATGGCTCTGTATCTGTAAGGGCAGTAGAGGGGTATGACATGAATTATATGACCTCAATACTAAGTGTAGATATTTATTTGATAGGTGTGTAATGCCACGTGCAGCAATTAAAGAAAGAGAAAAACTACTCCCATGCCCATGGTGCCGTGTAGTACCAACCATGATTCCATTAGGGCATAGAAGGTGGGTATTAATACATGATTGCCATATGTTCTCAACTCCTGAAGGGGTGACAACGTATGAAGAATGGGTAGAGTTGTGGAATGAGAGGTATGTAAATGAAGGGTAATGCTAGTTGTCGTTTACCAAGTGATGCATCCAGGGAAGCCTATGATGCAAGAAATCCAAAATGGATGAAGAATTTTATCACTGAAAAAGACGGCATGTACACGGCATGGGATGAAACACAAACTTGGGAGCTTGGCACATTCAAGTATCTGTGGCAAGCAAAGCAAGCAATCTGGGATTATTGTAAAGTAAAGGAACTATGATACTGCAAGGGCATAAAACACCTATAAAGGTAGGTGATCTGTACGAACATGTAAAGTTAGGCATGGGTAGAATAGTATGGATTAGCCCCAATAAAGACACTAAATTTCCAATAAAAATGCACTTCACTGACACGCAGTGTTTTTGCTTCTTCAATATATATGGCTTGCAATTCAAGGAACAGCAGCATGCGTTGATATGCTTCCCAAAAAAACCAATCCCAACAAGAAAAAAACGTAAGAGGGCTAAAGTGAAATCAAGGGTATCTCGTTCTAGTATAGAATTCGCAATGACGTTAGAACTAAGCGAGGAAGAGGCAAGGGCGCTGGAAGCCCTAACTAAATACGGTACAGAATCATTTTTAAAGATGTTCTACTCAAAGCTTGGTAGTCACTATCTGAAACCGCACGAGGACGGTCTTAAGTCTCTATTTCAAACAATACCAAAAGAGATACCACCACATTTATTAAAACTTGACGCTGCCAGAAAGGTATTTGACTGATGAAAGTAATTGAATTTAAAGAACAGAATGTACTGTACGCAAAAGATCAAGACCAATACAATAACTTGCCTGCGTGCCAGTTAAAAGATGACCATGGCACAATAATCTGTTGTTGGCAGTTGACTTTCAGAGAAAGAGTCAGGCTGCTGTTTACTGGTAAAATATGGCATTCCGTTTTAACATTTTATGGGGCGCTGCAACCGCAAAAACTCAGTACTGAAAAACCAGATTTTGGAGAATAATATGGCTGGAACAGTAGAAAGACAATTAACAGCATCGGAAGCTGGCTTACTTAACGTGCAGCACGCCTTAGAAACTGCTGACGAAGGTAAGCTGTACAGAATACGTACAAGGTTTAATGGTCTGATTAATGCGTACAAAGATGATGAAGAGGCACTTGCTATGCTAAGTCTACTCATGGCTGAATATTCCCTGAAAAGGAAAATATCTGCCGAAGCTTTACAGAAGGTAAAGTAGTACTTGACAAAAGATGGCAGGTATAGTATATATAATATAACAATTAATTTTACTTATGGGTGAGCAATGAGTCTTAAATCGGTGCATAACCAGCTAGAACTACTGGCAGAGGAACCTTCAACACTAAATAAAGAAAACATGCTTAACGAATTCCTTCGTGATGCACTTTTCCTGAAAGTAGTTCAATACGCACTCGACCCCCGCAGAAAATATAAAACCAAAAAGCTGCCACCATTCCTTCCTGGCAAAATTAAAGATAATGACAGGCTGTTCGCAAAGCTGGACGCACTAGCTGAACAGGATGGTGCCTCAAAATTTGATAAGCGTGACCTTGGCATCCTAGCCAGCATTGATGAAGAAACATGGGAAGTTGTCCACCGTATTTGTAATGGGGACTTGCGTTGTGGTGCAGGGCAGCGTATGATAAATAAAGTCCGGCCACACACTGTACCTTTCACCCCGTACCTACGCTGTTCCAGTAAAAAGCAAATACACAAAGCAACATTTCCAGCAATCTGGCAGGTAAAAGCCAATGGTAAGTATGCCGAAGAGGTTTGTACAGACGGTATAGTGTTTGGTTCACGTGACAGCCATGAACTACATAACCTTGCGCATCTTAAAGAAGCACATGATAAGGTACGCGACAGATTCCCAAACAATGTGTACATGGGCGAGCTTCGTGTGTGGAATGAGGACGGTACAATCATGGGTCGCCAGAAAGGCAATGGCATCATAAATACCAAAGACCTTGACCCTGAAATTGCCAAGCGTATCTTCTTTTCTGTGTGGGATTGTGTGCCATACGAAGAGTACCTCAATGAAAAATGCCCCATACCATATGATGAACGGCTTGAAGATGCAAAGGAAATGGTTGAGGCCATAGGCAATCCCAAACTGTTCAACATCATAGAGACCCATATTGTCAGAAATATGAAAGAAGCGCAGGAACTCACCAATAAAGAGATTGCCAATGGTGGGGAAGGTGGTGTGCTTAAAAAGATGAAAGCCATATGGAAACATGGTACCAGCATGGAGCAGTTCAAAATGAAACGCCTGTACGAAGGCGAGCTTCGTGTGGTGGGCTGGGAGTATGGTGATAAAGGCAAAAAACACGAACACCGTATGGGCAGGGTTATACTTGAAACAGATGATGGCAAAGTCCGTACAGCGTGTGGTGGTGGTTTCAGTGACAAACTCCGTGATGAAGACTGGGACAACCACATAGGGCGCATTGCAGAAGTTGAGTATGAGGAAGTTACCTTGGCTAAAGGGGCAACTGTGTATGCACTGTCCGGGCCTTGCGCTTGGGTTGATTTCAGGGATGGCAGAGATAAAACTGATACGTTTAAGGAGCTAATGTACAGATAATGGAACATATAAGTGGGCGCAATAAACTGGAATACTACGTAAACGGATGCTGTAGGTTTGGGGACTTTACCCTGACAAGTGGCAAGAAATCCGATTTTTATGTTGACATTAAATCTTTAATGTTTGAGTCAGAACCTTTGTTCTTGTTAGGTGAGGCTCTGTGCTTGCACATGGAGCGTATATTTGGGGATGTTGATTGTGTAGGTGGTATGGAATTAGGCTCAATACCACTAACATCATCTATGTCTATTTATGCGCATGCCGTGAGTGGATTCAGGCACAACCTTCCACATTTCGTAATACGTAAACAACCCCGTACCCACGGAACCAAGTCACAGATCGAAGGTGAGTGTAGGGGAAGCATAATACTTATTGATGACGTACTAACCTCTGGTGGTTCTCTTACAAAGGCTGCTAACATACTTCGTGAAGAAGGGCATACTGTATCAGGCGGTATAGTTGTCGTAGATAGGCAAGAAGCTGGTGTTATGGATTTTCCAGTAACTAGCCTGTTCACTAAATCTCAATTAAAGGCACTACAGGATGATTGAATTGCAATATGATGCTGTATTGAAAGAAACAGATAATGCTTGGCTTATAGAATTTGAGCCAAGTGTCGAAGTGTGGATACCTAAAAGCCAGTGTGGTGAGCCAGATGGGACAATTGAAATAAAAGAATGGCTGGTTACTGAAAAAGAACTAGATGAGTATATAGTATGAGTAGTGGAAGGGAAATAGTAGGTACATTGATGGCTAATTTGGAACGCATTGATGAAACCACTGACTGGGATCCTAATGATATTAATAATGACTCAATCATTAATCTGATTGAAGTTAAAGGAATGATAACATATGCCCAAAGGAAGCTAAACAAAATAGCTAAAAGGGAAGGGTGGCAAAAGAATGAAAGATGAAGGAAGACAAGTACTGGCAACAGCACTAGAGGACCAATTCGCTATGGCTGCATTGCCAGCAGTTATAGAGAAATACACAGTGGATAATCAGGTTAATCAAACACTCACATCTTCTGATATAGAGAATATAACAGAGATATCGTATGAAATAGCAAGGAGCATGATTCAAAAGAGTAGTGAGCGCAGAAAATCAAGGTACGGTACAAAGAAGAATTAAGAGCTTCATAATACTGTAGGGCATTAGTGCTGTGTGTCAATGTCCTAAACCTGCACCTTTTCTTGGACAACCTTGCCGTCCACGCAGGTTTGCTGCCTACAGTCTTCGAAAATATAGGACACCCAGTTCGGAATTGTCTGTTTCGGGCGTACTCATAACAGCTACAACAGACCGCCCGAAGCATGCCATATCACATAGGGTGATCGTATGTTTTTGGCGTTAAACAGAGTGGTGTGGGATTTTTGCCGACCCGCACCACTCACCTTTTAATTAGAGATCATTATGAGAGAAATAAAAAAAGCTATACGAAATCAAGTAGACCCATCACAAATGGAATACTTTGATGCTATAAAGTGGCTAATAGGTGATGGTCCTAGGGCTAGTGGTCGTACCCACCTACTAGCATTGAGCTTTATAGATAAAGCATTAAAAACAGGAAGCCCTGTAGAATTATGGGATCATCATGGGGGTAGGGGAGACCTTCGTCATCTACTTGACAGAATAAGTCAGATAGTGTGTAGTATAAACGAAGAACTAGATAGTATAGAATCTAATGTAAATTTAGATCTAAATATGCGTACCACTGCCCGCAATAGTAAAGAAGCATCTATGTTTATAATTTTAAAATGGAAAGAACCTCCAATATACAAGGCACGCAGGGCTGATGGGAAATTTATAATATGAAGAAACTAGTATTTGAAAATTTCCAAGGCCATACTAAGAGTGTGATACGGCCAGCTAAAGGAGTAACTGCTATAACTGGTAGGTCAGATCACGGTAAATCTAGTATCATCCGTGGCATCAGATGGGTACACCAGAATAAGCCTAGTGGTACAGCTTTCATCCATAAAGGGGAGAAGAATACAACAGTAAGTATAGATGGTGTAAGGCATGAACGCACCAAAACAGAAAACAAATATTATGTGGAAGGGCACAAGAAGCCATTCAAAGCACTACGTGGTGCCGTACCTGAAGAAGTACTTGAAGCCCTAAATCTTGGCAACGAAAATATACAAGCTCAGTTTGACAAGCCATTCCTACTTGAAGAAAGTGCTGGAAAGGTAGCTCAAAAACTATCTACACTGGTTGACCTTGAAGCTCCAACACGTGCCCTCGCATTCCTTGCTTCTAAGAAACGGCAACATAAAGAAAAAGTCTCTGCTATTAAACAATCAATAGAAACTACAGAGCTACAAATAGAAAAATTAAACAGTGTACCGCAAGCTGATACTGATTTGGCTTTATTAGAGTCTAAATTGGCCTCTATTGAACAATTAAAACAAAAACGGGCTACCCTATTCAATGCCTATGAAAGTGCTAGGAGCGCATCCTCAGAGCTTGCAGACATACCTTCAATTGATGCGCTTGCCCCTGCTAAAAAATTACTTGCCAGTATGGAAGAATTTGGTGCCCTCAGTGCAGAACATGAAATGCTCTCAAAAACAAAGAATGAAATTGAAAAGCTCAATGCTATACTTGCATTTGATCCTACGTCATTATTAAAAAGAGCAAAAAGGCTTCTAGCTTTAATGAACAAAAGAGAAATCTTAGTATGTTCATGGGTAAGAGCAGGTAGCGGTAAGGCTTTAGTAGAAAAACTAAAAACACAAGAAATAGAAGCCAAAGAGAAAAAGGACGAAGTACTTGCTGGTACTTGTCCATTATGTGGGAGAGAATAAAATGAATGTACGAGTAGAAGTCAGTTACAGGATGAGTGAGGTAGGTGTTAAAGGTTCAGAACATGTAGACAAACAGATTAAAGATAAAATTAGAAATGCTGGAGGCACATTGTACGCCACAGGCACAGATCTTGAAACTGGTATCAGGGAATTAGCATTCGACATGCCAGTTAAAACATTAGGGGGAGACTGATGATCACCGTTGCTATCCTTATTAACGGACACCCATTGATGGCTAGAAGTGCAACCAACACCAAAACCAAAGATGATGAAGGTAGGACTATCTATAAAATTGATGATGGTTCTTTTATCAATCATGACCCTAAAGATGGTGTGCTGCCACTAGCTCACCTAATGTTGGATAAAATTGACGAAGAAACAAAATGAGTCCCAGACGTAACCTTGACATAAAGAAGTCTACCTACAATGAGGACTTTATTGCCTGCGGTGATCTACATGCTGAAAAGAATTCCCCACACTACCGCAAGGATAAGTACTGGGAAACTTGGCAACGCAAAATGCTGTGGATAGTTGGTCTGGCTAACGAACGTGGGGCAAGGCTTCTCATAGCTGGTGACTTGTTTAATACGTCTCGTGTCCCACCAGATGTTACAAATGTAGTGTTGGCTATATTTAACGAAGCCCACTTCACCCCTTATGTGGTGGCTGGTCAGCACGATCTTAAATACCATACTGGCATGGAAAAAACACCGTTGTTTACCCTAGCACTGGCAGGGGCAGTCCGCATCATACAAGGGCAGCACAACGAGTTCACTGGTGCGGGGTTTGAAGAAGAGATACCAGCAATTGAAAACAGGTTTCTGATAACCCATACTTGCATAACAGAAAGTGACCCACCTTTCTACCTTGAGGATGCCATAGCTGCCACTAAATTCATGAGGCAGCATCCTGGGTATAAGATAATAATATCTGGTGACTATCATGTACCATTCATGAAAAAACTGGGTGATCGTATCTTAATAAATACTGGTACCATCATACGCAATAAAAAGGACATGAGGAAATATGTTCCTTACGTGTGGCATATAAGCATTGATGACGGTGATACAACAGTAAAAAAGATAGAAGTACCGCATGAACCGTATGACGAAGTTTTTGATTTAGAAGCAATAGAATATGAAGAGAAGCATGGCATAACTATTGACACAGACAAATTGAAAGAATTAATAGATTCAGGTGTTGAGTCTAATGACATAGAAACCATAGTATGGACAATCTACAAAGAACTTGAAAGTACAGGGGTCAAAGTCAATAAAAAACTGACGGAGGAGGTACTCGAACAGTGTCTATGAGCGATAGCAGCATAGTGAATGGATGGGCAATAGGATATATTACCGTTGACGGTGTACGTATATCTGTTGGTACCAATGGTACACTAGTTCGGGCTAGGGTAGGAAACCTAGAAATTGGCAATATAGAAGACTACCCTGTCAATGCATTGGCAGCAGTTTCTGATAAGGTCAGGGAACTTTTGAATGAATTTCAAGATATTATTGAGGGATAAAAAGTGTCTTTAGGAATAGAAGAAGTACAAGAAATAATTGATTACTTGGAAGGTGTATCTGAAAAGCGCATACGTGCAGAAGAGAGGCTAAACCAAGAAATGGAAGTACTTGAAGGATTAGGGTGCGACTCAATTGAGGAGGCTGACGATACCATTAAAAGCCTTGATGAAAAAATAGAGAAACGTGGCGCTGCCCTAGACCAAGAATTTTCAGAGTTCATGGATGACTATGAGGAATTATTCAATGAGTAAAAAATTTGGTAAATTAAGCAATGATTCCTTTTTTAATGAAGCCGAGGAAGAGGAAGAGGAAAAGAAATTTAAAAAACCACAGCCCCCTGTAAGTGCTATAGAAATGGCTGAAACTGTAGACCCGAACCCAGTAAAAGAGTTCGATGAAGTGTTCTCTACATTCAGGGTAAAACTGAAAGGGTTTAATAATCCATCTATTGAGCATATGACTGTAATTGGGGATGAATTAGAAGTTGTAATAAAGCATATGGTACCAAGGATAATTAAAGATGGGAGCGAACACCCTGTGGATGGTGAAAGTAAGAAAAAGCTACACTGAAACAATAGAAATCTCTGCCGTTACCTCTGACGAAGCACATGAAAAAGCAAGAAGAGAACATGGTGTGATCATGGTAGAGAGTGTAGAATGGAAAGACCCAGAAGTATATGACCCAATCTATAGAAAATGAATGATGCACGTAAAAAAATAGATAGCACATACAAACATTTCTCTAGGTTTACCTTTAGCCAAGATATAAATTGCAGCAGTATGCTCAGATGTGCAGAGTGTGGGCTGTGGAGTCAGGTGTGGAGGTGGAAACACACTGAAATCTTTTGTGAAATCTGTGGAGATCACGAAGCATTAATGTGCCCCGAGTGCATGGAACACTTTGACTGCGTGTGGGATGATGAAGAAATAGAGGTAAAGAATGAATAGCGCACGTAAAAAAATAGATGAATTAAAAGCGGAACGCAGGGTTGCAAAGAAAAACCTTAAAACCTTCAACGCTAACTTAGATGCTGAACAAGCGATAATCGAGGATGTTGAAGGGGTACAGGCTTTATTCCAATCTGCTGTAAAGCTTATGTACGCCAACTTATCATCTAAACTTGGGGATATTATTACTGAAGGGTTGGTATTGGTATTTCCTGATTCTCAGTATAAATTTATAGTTGAATTTGTTGAGAGAAGAAATAATGTTGAAGCAGACCTGTTCCTTGAAGATGCTGATGGTGAAAGATTCCACCCATTAGATGCTGTAGGTGGGGGCATCACAGACTTTGTGGCACTACTGCTTAGGGTAACATATATCCTACTGTCCAAATACGATAATGCACTGGTGGCAGATGAACCACTAAAATTTATTGACCGTGACCGCATACCAGACGCTGCAAAATTTGTACACAAAGTATGCGCAGATTTTGATTTCCAGCTAGTATGTGTTACCCACATACCTGAGATAGTAGCAGAAGCCGACAGGGTGTATAAAGTAACTAAAACAAAAGGTATTTCTGAAGTAAAAAAGATTTGACAAAGCTGAATAAGTATAGTATATATAGTACAATAATTAAGGCAAAGTAAATGGGATATCATAACAAAAAAGAATTTGTATGTCAGTACTGCGGTAAGGACTTTAAGAAAAAAAGGCAATTACGTTCTCACGTAAAGGATGCGCATCCAGCAGAACTTAAAGCTGAACAGGATGCCATAGTTGATGAAATAATAAATGAGATTTTAAATGATTAGTAAAGATAAAGAGTGGGTAGTCCTTGACATGATAGAATTCGTTGAAGAGAATTGGGGTGCTTTCATGCAACGTGAATCTGAGCGTGGAATACCTAAACACGATGTTGAGACTGCTGTTACAGCGGTCAAGGAAGATGTGTTAAAATGAGTTCTGTAACTACATTTCAATGTGATTTCTGTGGTAATAGTCTTGTGAACAAAGGCACCAACGCAGATAAAGTTGGCTGGACTTTAGCTAGAAATCACGATCAGGAATATGAGTGGACTAACGTACTGTTTAAACAACTTCATGGCCCCCATATCTGCGAAGATTGTATCTGTGGGGTGAAAAAAGCAGCAGGGATAAAGTAGTGGCTTTTAAAGAGATTAAACTGAATGTCACCTCTGAGAAAGTTGGTGGCAAATGGGCAATTAGGGTGGATGGCGAACTGTATGACATGGTTAGCCTTGGTAAGAAATTTAAAGTACATTATACCAGCATAAAAAATAGCATCCACACTATGAGCGATGAAGAGTTCAGTGCGTGGCTGAGTAATAGGGCAGAATTGAACAGCGTTGGTCTTACCAGTAGTTCTAGGCTATTCAAAAATGGTGAAGATGTGTGCTGGTCAAAGTGCGTTTGCGAAGCCATTGGATGCAGCATAAGCAAAGCAAACATAAGACTACATGCTTGGATGCGTGGTGAAATAACCACAGATGATCTGTTCAACCCTATAATAAAAATAGGCGGTTCTACAAAAGAACGTAAAAGGAAGGGGCCAGCAAATTGGGGAGGCCTCTCTAGGGCAGATAGGGATAAAAATATAAAAAAGCTAAAGAACCCTGGAACATGGGAGCAAGAGCAACCAGAACCGCATGGAGTCTATAATGGTGAAGTTAACCACAATATTGGCTTTTTCCATGGTGGGGCTTTATACAGAGGTGACTAATGGAATTACCAAAGAATTGCGCAGTATGTGGGTTTAATGTTGATAGTGCTTGTAGGCATGACCATGGAAAACGTCTTGCTATCTTAAACCCCGACATATTGCACGAAAACTGCCCAATAAAAACAGATGAACTAGATGCTATACGATTCAGGGTATGGTATCGAGCAGAACAGTTCTACCTATGTGTATCAGTATACGAGGGCAAGCCTTGGGAAGTGTTTGTTGAACATGCCACGAAAGGTAAGCATGAATTGCAATACATGCTCGCTGGTTGGGACACAGCAACCAGATTTATTTCAAGAGACCTTAAACGTGAACCACTGGAAAGTACAATAAAGCAGCTTGACAGGTCAAGCAGGCAGAAAAATGACCTGCCGGATATAGTTGCTACTCAATTAAGGAAGTGGCTATAATGGGAAAAGACGTAACACTAAAAGAACTGGAAAGGCAGGCTGAACTTGAGAATGACCCAAAGAAGTTTAAGTTCGTGACGCTGTATAAAGCTCGTTTAATTGTCTCTAAACTGGGTACCATGAAAGAAAGGGAAATTGCCAGAAAGCAATTGAAAATTATGCGGAAGAAAGGACTAAGTGCTATATAATGAATGAAATAAAATTCTACGAACCTAAAGATGGTGTGACTGTGCGTGCGCTACAACAAGCTGCAGAACGCTGTAGGGACGCAATGGCTGCAATTAACTTTGGATTTCTAGCAAAGCCAGGACCACAACACGAATTTATGGTAGCCCCTAGAAGGAGTGGTAAAACTGCTGCGTATGAGGCATTTGCGGCATGTAATGGTTGGGACAAAAAAAGTGACCCTGTACGGATAAAACCATTAGGTTTTGGTGGTATTATACCACAGTCGTGCTTAGAGGAATACGAAAGAAGGGTAATGCGTGATGTTCCATACATAAGCAGGGAAGAAGCAGAAGATAATTTTTTAAAGGCAACAGAAGAAGTGAAAAGTGAGGGTGGTTTTCCAGTACCAAGTCACCTACAAGACGCCATACGGTATATGGCAGAACAACAAAGAGAATTGGAGATACCAATGAAAATGAGCAAAGCGCAGTACGAAGCAAAGCGGAGACGTGATGCAGAAAAAAGAGATAAAAAGGAAAAGGATTCAATGAGACACCGCACATGGGACTACGAACTTGCCCACCCAGACATGCTTTGTGTTGAAGAAATCATAAAGTATGCTACAAGGAATAACCCACTGGTAGTGGTCAAGACCAGCCAGCGTGTTACTGAGAAAGATGTTGTAGTCAGGCCAGCGACCAGAAACAAGCCTGCGAAAGTGAAAGATGTAACTAAGCTGGTGACAGACGCCAAAACCTTGGTTATTATCCATCACACCATAATCACAAAAGCTACAATGCTCAATGTCCGTATCCCAGCATACCTGAAATCAACAGATGATGGTAATTACTGGATAGGTGAGTCAGAGGAAAGCATCGTGGCAGCGATCACCAAATGGGTAAAAGACATAAAAGCCATGCCGTGGGGCGACACTGCTGACAGAAAAGTAATCAGGGTAATGGTTCCAAAGGTGTAATCATGAGAATAGCGCACCCATCTACTAAAATATGGGGCGAGTGCCCCACCAATGAGGAAGAAGCTATTCTATGGATTGAACGTGCTGGCAGGGTATGCTACCGTTCTGAGGATAAGATCATTGAAGGTTCAGGCAGGAAGTTTGTTGATGGCATAGTAAGCCGTAAGCACTTCTCAGTGATTGAACATTCTAATTTTGTTTTGAGGACAGCCTTTAAACCAAAGTTTCCTAACGAAATGGCTGCTGAATTGAGTGCAGACTTTTACTCAAAGTTTCTAAATGTCATTGTGGATGATGGTTACGTATACATTGGAGGTAACTTCAGGGCATGGATGGAACATCTTCATATAGGCACCATCACTGACTTGTTCCGGCTTTATGTTAGCGACCCTTTCTACGTAATAGTAACTGAACACAGTGAAATCCCTAGAGCGCTTAAAATGATCTCAGCGTCGTTTTTAACTGATAGGGCAGTTACCCATGAACTAGTACGCCACAGACCAGCAAGCTACTCTCAGGAGTCTCAGAGGTACTGTTCATACAGGGAGCACCTTGAAGTAATTTTACCTGATCATTACGCCAACGCAGATCCTGTTTTAGAGAAGCACCACGACTGCTATGCCATGTGGATGCAAGCAATGAATGATGCTGAGAAATATTACAAGGCTCTGCTGCATTTTGGTGAAAGACCTGAACAGGCAAGGTCCGTACTTCCAAACTGTACAGCTACCCGTATTGTGATGACTGCGGATATCCCTGAATGGGAGCATGTATTCAGCCTTAGAAACCATGCTGCTGCATATCCTGGAATAAGAAATAGAATAGCACCAGCAATGATAGTATTCCAAGCTAATGGGTGGATATAGTGGGGCTGTTTGAAGACTTCAAAGCTAGGAAAAAGCTGGAAGAGAAAAACAAAAGCGAATGTGTTGGTTTGTTCTACAGGGCAACACGTTCTTCTTGGTTTAATGGAGTAGACACATTTGGGAGCAAAGCAACATTAAAGCTGCTCAAGAAAATGTCATGTCCTGGGTGTGAAAAGTGTGCGTGGTTCCATGAATTTATGCATGAAGAAATATTGCATGATGACGAACACACCTTACTTAAAGACCTAGAAGATGGCGCAGTATACACGTATAAAGTACGCACAACTACTGAATGGGAAACAGGGTTTACGGAAATTGATTACATAGAATTTATTAAAGTTCCTGAAAAAGGGAACATAAGGCCGTGGAAGAGATGAAGAAATTTTACAAAAGCTGGAATCCTAGGGCAGAAGCTAAATACATGATTATGCACGCTCAAGACATTATACTTGAGTACAAAGCCAAAGGGTATATCTTAACACTACGACAGCTATACTACCAATTCGTGGCAAAAGGCTTACTTGAAGAGAACTCTGACAAGATGTACAAAATGCTTGGTACCTACATTAACAGGGCTCGTATGGCTGGTATGATATCCTGGGAAGCTATAGAAGATAGAAACCGTGGGCACATTGGGTATTGGTATGATGAAGATATAATGAATCCTATCAGGGACCTCCCAACGCAGATACGCTATGACAGGTGGGATAGACAAGAATGGTATATTGAAGTATGGGTAGAGAAGGAAGCACTTGGCAATGTAGTGTCTAGGGCTTGCAGGCCATTACTTGTTCCTTATTTATCATGTAAGGGGTACCTATCTGCATCAGAAGCATGGAGGGCTGGCAGGCGTTTTAAAGAAAAACTTGAGTTCGGCCATAAATGCCTTCTAATTCATTTAGGTGATCATGACCCATCTGGTATTGATATGACCAGAGATAACAAGGAAAGACTTGATATGTTCACCGAAAAGTGGGACAGCGTACAGGTTGAAAGAATCGCTTTGAATATGGATCAAATCCGTAAATATAAACCAGCACCAAATCCAGCAAAGCTTACAGACACTAGAAGTAAAGGGTACAGGGCTGAATACGGCCCAAACTCTTGGGAACTTGATGCCCTAGACCCACAAATAATAGAAAATATGATTACAGAGGAAATTGAACATCATATTGATTGGGATTCATGGGAACAGGCAAAGAGGGAAGAATTTGATGCCAAGGCTAAACTGAGTAACGTGTACGATAGGTGGGAAGAAATAAAACCCATAGTAGAAAGAAGGTAGTGGTTGAGCAGGATTCGAACCTACATAATGCCAGTGTTATCATCGCACTAAGTCCTTTTGTATTTTTAGGCAAAGTGGGATTTGCGAGGGCGATTTTAATCAACTCTCCACCAACATGCTTTCCCATTAAGCTATCAACCACACATATCTACAGTACGTAAAAGAGTAGCTTGGAAACTCTATCTATCCAGCCTCTCATAAATACCTTTTGTTCAGGTTTTCTAGCAACAATTTTGCTATACCTATCTAACCTACTAGCAATTATGCCAGCAGTCAACAAATGATTGTCGTGTGACAAAACTTCTAAAACGGTCTTAGGGCCAATTACACCGTCAACCAATAGCTGACTACCCTTTTTATTGCAGAAGCTTTGTAGCCATCTTGAGGTACTTGCAACACCGCAATTTACAGCAGTGTCAAACAATACCGTGGCAAGTGGGTTTGGGAAAGCATGACAACTTAACTTTGACCAATATTCTGTGTAGTAGATAGAAGCCGCCTGCTCCCTATCTAGGTTCTTTATGTCCAGGGTGGGGTACGCTTTCTGAGATATCCCATATTTCGTCAACCCACCCTGATCATGTTTATTATCAGACAAGCCACCTTCAGCCCGAAAGACAAAATCAATTGCTTTTTTAAATACAGTTCTGCTATTCATTTGGCACCGTAGTCGCATTTCCATATTCGTTTAACAGGAGAATAGAAAGCGCCCCTGTTGGGACTAGCCCCTGTGTTTCTACTGTGACCAAAGCGGAAGGCCATTCATCTTCAGGGGTACAATCATTAATTGCCGTTAACATGAAAGTAGTATCTTCTTCTATGCGAACCCAAACACCATCCACATCAGGACTATAATCGTTTGTCTCAACAAAGTCTCCGTGATTGGTTTCAAGTCTCAAGTTATCAGCAAATTCTGTATCCCAACGCAGCAGAAGATTGTTGTTTTCATTATTTGGTATCAAGGTAACTTTTACAGGTTCAGCGGTGAAAGAGCGAATCACTGGGGTCTCTTCAGAACCAGTACAAGGCTTTGGTGGGAAGCACGAAATACCACTAGCCCATTGACACTTTACGATGTTTGTTCGTTGATGGTCAAATCCAGCACCGGATGGGTTGCTAATAATAGTGGTGGCTACATGCCATATATCTTCTCCCTGAACAGGCTTGTTACCAAGGCTCTCAGGCCACTGGCTCTTAGGGTAGTCTCCAAGGTGCTCCTGCCCTTTACAATATACATTATCAGTTCCAGGTTTAATATTCTTCCACCCCATGTAGTCCCAAGGGAATCCATAGTATTTACCTTCATACAGAACAATAGCAAAGATGTTTGAGTTTACATGTCCATCTGGGGAAGGCCAATCAGTTATGTCCGCTCTCCAGCACACTTGTCCATGAGTATTTGTATCCCCCCACACTTCGTGCATAGTTCTAGTAGCTGGTAAATCTGGTGGTATTGGGTTACTGCCTTCCCAAATGATCTGACTTAGCGGTACAGGCACCTGATCTTTAGGGGGCTGTTCTAATGGTTGAGTTGCTGATTCTTTCCAAAAGTACTCAACTATGTTGGTACGTTCGTGTATTGTTTCAGCATATCCAGGTCTAGCAATACCACTCACCATAATATATAATTTTTCTCCAGCTACAGGTTCCCACCCATCAGGAGCACCAATATGTTCTGCAAGTTTTGATTTCTGGCAAAATGGGGTGTGCCTCAGGAAGTCCCAAGTGTTGGCTTTCCATTTACCCCCTCTGTGAGCTATAACCCAGACATTGGCATTTACTTTGCCATCTAAGGTTTTCCACCCACAAACACTGTCATCTACTGGCATGTGCAATACGCTTCCAACGATGGAAACTGTTGGCAGTGCAGCAGTAATGGGCCACCCTGAAACATCTGTATGATCCCATACAATTTCTGAGAATGGCACAGGGAGTGTGTCTTGGTATAGCTGTGCATTAGCTTTTCCGACAAAACCTATCAATAACAATAGTACAATTATAAAAAGCTCTGAATATCTGGTATCCATTTTAACTAACCCCTTTGTGTATGTGTTTATCTATAGCTGCCAAAGCTGCACATATTAATGAAAGTCCTCCTCCAATAATTAAGCACATGAGGCCGAGGCAAAACCATGATTCTAACTGTGTTGGTTCCTGTAACGGTGGAATTGTGTACGGTGACATTTTTTCTCCCTTTTAACTTAGGGAATCTGGCCTACTCCCAGTATCCCATTTAACTTTGTAACATCCCAGTAAACAGTTTTACCGAAGGTATCAACTGCACTGTAATAAGTAGCTGCTCTGTATATCCGCAACCTTTTAAGTATTTTACTACGTGATTGTGAATCAATCAATGAAATAAGGTTGTGCAAGAAAATTGAATTTGACAAATGAAAATGAATCCACGATCCATCAGACATCGCCCACATTTCATCATGAATGTAACAGGCTGGAGATATTGGTAGCCCCCACATAGTATCTGGCACTATTAAATCCCCTATACCAGTACCCGCACCACAGTAGCTTGCATAATCTTGCACATGTAAATGAGGCAAATCTAGTCCCTCTGGCCCAACAAGTGGGACAGTGACACCACCAACTCCTACAAGTGCTCTTATTACTGTTTTCATTTTAATGGCCTATTTTTATATTTCAGAAACCAAATAGCACAGTCATACAATACGTTTTCATTCCATGACCGGAAATACCCTAAATGCCCTTTATCGAGATGGCAACGAGGGTTATCGCATAAAGTAAGAAGATTGTCATCGTCAAGTTCTTTTGATGGGTCAACATGAAACGGGACAATATGGTGGACTTGCATTCCGAAGATTTTCTTTTTTCCACAATTAGCACAATTAGGGTGTTCCTTTAAATGAGCCTTCCGTTTCTTAGGCCACTTGGATGACCTCCTCCACCGCTTAACTGTATGCTCCCGCCAAATGCCAGCCATTACTCTTCTTTGTTTACCTTATATTGTACACGTGCTCCGAAAGGCAGTATGCAGATAAGTACAACTAATAACCATACCATCAATGCTCCTGCTTTTATGTTCTCCCATAACTTTCTTAACATATCTAACACCTATTTTGATTTTAACTGTTCTTTCTCTTCCTCTAATTCTTTTATTTGGTACTTCATCTTCTTTACCCTTGTGGGGTTTGTCTTATCAATACCCTTTGCTTCCAAATCCCACAGTTCATTAGTAAGGTAGCGCAACTCGTCATTAAGTATCTTCTGCTCAAGACGCTTGTTGGTCAACTCAACCTTTGTTTCTAGTTTCCTGACTTCCTCGGCATGCGCATAATAGGAATCTACAGTAAAGCAAATACCAATTAATGAACAGAAACCAACTACACAGCCTACAATAATACTTATCTTTGTCCAGTTCATGTTTTCGCCTCCTGCGTACTTCTAGCCAAATCATGCCAGCACCTATGAACATCACAGGATGTTAGTGGTGGTGGTTTTATCTTAAATAAAAAGCAAAGGGTTTTACTTATCCAAATACTCAGCATGGGCCACAGGCTTCTTGGCAGGCATGAATACCTTGCCACCATAGCAGAAAAATGGATATGAGTTAATTGGATGCCCGCAACAATAAAAGAACACGCATACTCGTGTAAACGGCTGTGTTCTACTATGTGGGCACCAGAGGCCGTGTTCACGTACATCCACCATAACCACACCGCTAAACTTAGAAGGGACATCATAGCGCAAGCCACTTTTAGCATCCTAGGGGATACCATCTTACGCCTATCCATTTCAGGGTGCCTTGCTATCCAACTACCATGACGATTTAAGGTCCACCCCCACCACATAGCTTCAAAACTGATAATAAAAATAAGTAGTCCAGCAACCCACCCCATTTTCTTACCTCGCTCCATTCTCACTGGTTGGGACAATGCCAGTAGGGGATATCCCAGTAGGCATTACACCAGTAGTTGATTTTATATGATCTGAAAATGAATTAAGTTCCTCATTAATCTCAAGTAGCTCACTTTTTAAATGCTCTTGCTCCATAACCACATGAGTAATCTGGGAGTTCAGGGCGTTTTGCCCATTCTTAACATCTTCAGAACGCTCAGATGATACGGTAACAACCGCTGTAAGTTCTCCTAATTTTTCAGTGTAGGCTAGATTCATTGCAGCAGCTTTTTCCTCATAAGCATCTATCTTCTTCATACCTATGTAAGCCATTGAAGCTACAAAGAAGAATGTGAAACCCATTATGTACATAAATGTACTAAGCCTGCCTTCCATATTGTTGTTATCATTACTATTTTCGATGACCATACCCTCCAACTGTGATGTTCTGTCTAGTAGTTGTGAAACTAGCAGCTTCTGGGTAGGGTGGTCCGCACACTCCATTAAACAATCCTTGCACTTTTCCGTCATTATTCATTACCTTTACCTTTAAGCGCAACTCTACTAGCAGTAAAAGTAGAGTACACTTTATAAATGAAGATGAGGATAATTGCTATTTTCCCTAACTCTATATATCCAGATTGAACTAACACTTCGCAAGTGTAGTTCTCTGCTGTTTCTGTAAAAGGGGAAATGGTGGTAATCGGGATTGCGGTGACGCTATTTATTATTGAGTGCAACAAGTATAGACTTGTGGCAACTAGCCCTAAGAAGGATTGCCCTTCAAGAGACTTAATAGACGGTTTGATCATTGTTTAATCCTCAATTAAATATAATCTAACTAAAAATAACCAGTAACCGTAACCGTCTATTAACAGGGGCTTAGATTGCAGCCACCACGATAAGCTTCGCAGCAATTGATGCGATACTTGTCATTAATGTTAACGCTTGGGTCATGTTAGCATTATTTGGATTATTAAGCAAGTTTTTTACACGTGTGTAGGTCATTTGCGCCTGACGATCAAAAGTCAACAACAATACTTGGGTAGCAGGAGACACGTCTGACAAGTGGGCGTTCATCACATCCCTCGCGTCTGTGTACGAGTTTGCAGTTAATTGCCACATAACCTGTATATCTGCCATGTTCATATTTGCAACATCTAATTCTACCATAGCTTCGTACTTTTTTGCCAAGGCCATAATAGATTTGTCAACATTCTCCAGCTTCACCCATTCTTCAGGGGTGAAAATTTGAGCTTTTTTCTGCCGTTCGTTTATAAGCCCTTTAATGGCCTTGTACTGGTCGCTGAGTATATTTGCTTCAACAGCTATCAAACCAGTTTGTACAGCGTACTGACCGCTCCCTGCGCATCCTGAGAGGCCATTTAAAGCCATAGCCAATACCGTAAGTAACACAATAACCTTTTTCATCATTTTTCTCCTTTAACTTTTAAACACACGAACCCCTAAAGGCACGTATTTCTTTATCGCCCTTCAACTCCATTGTTTTGGCACCAGCGTCTATCAACCACAATCGCCTTGTGCCATCTACATAGAAGTTAATGGCGTGCTCCGTTTTATCATCTAGGTGAATATACATCTCACCTACAGACATACCTGGAAATAACTGTGAAAAGTCACGTGAGATATTATCACAATCGTACCTTTCAGCAACATACCGTTTCCTTTCAAACTTCCGTAGGGCTTCTTTCACTTCTGAAACGGCAGGAACAATATAGCGTTTATCAGCTAAGAATGGCTCATATATAAATTGCCATTTTATTCCTTTTTTGAGAACAGCCTTTAACTGCGCACGTGTGATGATGTACCGTTTAGGCTTTTCCTTCTTCTCTTTACTGCCCCACCATAAAAAACCCATGGCTACTCCACAACTATAGCAGAAAGAGCCTGCTTACGTGCCTCTTTAGCAGCTTTACGTGCCTCCCTAGCTGCCATACGGTCTGCTTTTTCCTGTGCTTTGGTGACAGAACCAACTATAAACGCATGTATCATTTCCTTGGCAAATTCTTCCTTGGTCTGCGGGTTTGGGATCGTACCCCCTGCCCCATCAGGAACATTCTCTACATAATTCCCCTCAGAGGCAAGTGCGTTTACAACGTCATCCATATCATTACTAGGTATGGTGATGGTGATGGTGTCTGCCAGTGCAAAGGTACTTGTTACCAATACCAGAATAATACTTAACAAAATTCTTTTCATTTTACTTCTCCTTAGTTATGTAGTCTACCAGTTAGCTATTGCTACCCTTTCCCAGTAATCATCTGCTGTACACACATACAGGTAACTTGCATCCCAAGCATGATCACCCGCTGTGCAAGAAGCAGTTTGAGAAGCAGGGGTTTTATTTTCCCACTTGGGGTTATCTTTGAGCATTAATGGATTTGCTATATTTGTTATGTACCCACCAGTTTCCTGAATTTCATTCAAGGTCAGAGTTGCATCAGTAGTATTGGTGGTGAATGTTACATTGTCTAACAGCACTTTTGAACTGTTCGCGGCATTTACACCAGTAGTGTTATTACTTATCGTACTATCCACAACAGTCATATGGGCATTCCCAACACCCCTGACTGCTGTATTATTTGAATCAAGAACCATTGAATCAAGTGTTAAGATATTGTTGCCATACGCAGTAACAGCATCCCTAGCGTTCTCTATATCAACATCCCACACGTCCACTGAACTTTCTCCAAGAAGCGTGATTACGTTCATGCTACTAGCATATGTAAAGCTGTTCAATGCGGGGTCTATGGTAAGGGCTTCAAGGTACAGATACCCACCCTCATGTAACATAAATAAACTAGATATACCACTAACCTCTCCAGCGGGGTTTATCGTAATCTTACAATCTGCCTTTGTCCCACTTGAAGAACTGATTGATATACTGTTACCAATATTATACATACGCTGTCCAGAGGTGGGGGCAGGCAAGGCAAAGGTCTCATCTTCAAGTACAAGTGATACGTCTCCAGCACCTTGAGTGTCGATACTGGTAGCCCAAACCAGAGCATCGTGCAGGCTGGTGAAATCCTGACCAGTACCAACTGTCCTTGTTATAGTTGTGGTTGTCGGGTCCACTATGACAGAATCAACGTACTCTTTAGTCACAAGTGCCGTATCCCCTGCTGTCTCTATCTCAGCAAGTGTGAAGTCTGGGGCCAGGATCGCTCCATTTAGCTTTATATCAAAGGCATTTTTAGTGTCCAGGTCGCCTGTACCTATACCTACTTCTACTATACTATCTGCGTACCCTATATTGTACCTACCAACAACGTGCGCACCATCTACACTTGTAGTAGTTCCCTGCCCTTCAGCATGGGAAGCCACACCACCAGCGTATGTCTGGTACCCTTCAGCATGAGAGCCTACACCAAAAGCGTTGGTGTCGTTACCTTCAGCATGAGAATAGTTAGCGTTCGCTACAGTAGAGAACCCTTCAGAGTGAGAGGCTTCGCCATTAGCTTCCGTGGTATTACCTTCAGCATGTGCATAAGAAGCACCAGTGTATGTATCGTATCCTTCTGTATGTGAAGCAATGCCGTAAGCATCTGTCTGGTGTCCCTCTGCATGGGCGCTCTCAGCATTAGTTGTATTTGTATTACCTTCTGCGTGGCTGTAATCAGCATTAGCTTCCGTGGCGTTACCTTCAGCATGGGAAGCAATCCCAGAGGCACTAGTATTGGCACCTTCTGTATGTGAAGCGACACCCCCTGCATAGGTGGTGTTTCCTTCTGCGTGGCTGTAATTAGCATTAGCTGTTGTTTCGTTACCTTCAGCATGGGCAGATTCACCTACTGCTGTAGTGCTAGTCCCCTCTGCATGAGAAGCTTGCCCACTAGCTTCTGTAGCGTTACCTTCAGCATGTGCGTACCAAGCGGAAGCAGCAGTGGTGTACCCTTCTGCATGAGAAGCCCACCCACCTGAAGCTATAGATTGGTCTCCTTCTGAATAATCTGCCCATCCCTGAGCTTCTGTACCAACGCCAACAGAAGTGGCGTACTGCCCACTGGCAATGGTAAAGTTTCCACTGGCAAAGGCGTTTTCTCCAGAAGCCTGTGTTTGCCTATTGGCTGCGAAAGCGTACTCACCAGCAGCGTAGGCGTAATTAACCGCAAATGCACCATACCCAGAAGCTGAGGAACTATAACCAAAAGCGGTAGTATAGTCATTTGTGGCATGTGTTCTATAACCACCTGCAACGGCACCAAAGCCACTGGCTTCTATCTCCTGTCCTACAGCAAAACTACGATCACCAGTAGCACCATATAAGATACTGGCACTGGCATAATACGATAAATCAAAAGCACCATTGCCTAATGTGCCATAATTCTCTGGTGTTCTGCCTATGGGCACCCAACCAATTCCATTACCTTCATCTATGGCTTCAAGTCCTGTTGGTGATGCCCCTCCAGCATGTGCAACAGTACCACCATCTGTAATCAAGCTTCCATCCGGCTGTACCTCATTCAAAGTAATTGAGTAGTCTGCGGTATTGCCTGAAAAAGTAGAAGATGAGTACTCAACAGTACTATTGTTATTAGCAGTTATCGCAGTGTTGGTTGCATTATTAAACGAACACGTATTGAATCCAGCGTAACTTTGATTATTTATGTTAACACCGAAGTTAACACCATCAAATGAGCATGCTGCCATATATCCTATACTACCACTCAAAATCAATGCTTGTCTGTGATTCTTAAAATCCACAGTGGTAGCTTGTATGTCACTACCGACATAACCAGCCAAGAACATTGTATTGTCCGCATAGGCATATCCGTTAAGTGCGGGGTCAATGGTCAGGTTCTTAACAAACAGCCTTCCAGCGTTCATTTTGAATATAACAGGCCATAGACTTGTCTCGCCCGCTGTATCTATAGTTATGGTACAATCTGCCTTGTTCCCACTGGTACTCTGTATTGTCAAATTCAGGCTGTTAAACGTATATGGTGCTGGTATCTGAGGGGCAGGTAAGGCGTGAATCCCATCTGCTACAGATAGTAACAGCCCTGCGTTTCCAGCACTTTTAACACCAGTAGCCCATGTTAAGGCTTCGTGAAGTGTAGTAAAATCCTGCCCTGCACCTACTGTTTTAGTAGTATCTTCTGTGATTATTTCTGGAATAGTTGGAGCTCCACTAAAAGCTAAATCAGTAGTAATATCTGTAATATAATCACCGTTTTGTTGCACTTCATTTAGAGGTATAGTTGCATCTGTAGTGTTTCCTGAAAAAGTCATTCCAGGAACTACGGCATGCCCTTTATCTATATAAAATCCATTAGTGGAATTGGTTATAGATGAAGGGCCAGAAGATTCTATAAATCCATCTGAAAAAATAACGGCACCTGCAAAAGATTGATTATCTATTGTTGATCCATATATAAATACATTACTATTTTCGGATGCTGATACGCCTATTCTACCATTCTTAATAACAACTGAGGTAATAGCAACAGTTCCTCTACTTGCACCAAGTATACCAGCTTTGTTTGAATATGCGTATGTGCTTGCCGCTGGGTCTATTGTAATATCTGCTATACTCAAATAGCCTCCATATGCAGCAGTAAACATGCCCGTATATGTATCAACCTCGTTTGTATTGTTATATGTGATTATACAGTTAGCTGCTGTTTCAGATGCCGATTTTAATATCAGTTGATTTAGTACAATATATGCCGTCGCATCACTTGCAGAAGTCGGTGGATTAAGTTCATGTGTGCCATCATCTATAGTTAGAGTTATCTTCCCTTTTCCTACTGTGTCTACATTAGTTGCCCAATCTAAAGCCTCTTGGAGAGTTTCGAAGTCTTGTCCAGCACCTACTGTTTTAGTAGTATCTTCTGTAATGGTCTGCCCACCAACAAATTCTTTAGTAACAAGGCTTGATGGATCATCGTGCAGAGCTGGAGTTAACGCTGGTGCTCTAATACGGCCATCGTCATATATCTCGAATGCATTAGCCCTCGCTCCAGCGTTTGCGCCTATGCCTGTTTCGTGTATCGTGTCATTAGCAGTTCCTACATTATATGTACCAGCAGAATGCTGAGATGGGTTCTGAGCTATAGTCCCCTTACCTTCTGCATGAGAATAAATGCCACTAGCTGTCGATTGATATCCTTCAGCATGGGCTGCTTCTGCACCAGCACCTACTGCCGTTTCTTGTCCTTCAGCATGTGCGTAACTAGCTGTAACAGGGACGTTAGTATAAAACCCTTCTGCATGAGAAGCATATCCATGCGCTTCAGATCCTTCACCTTCAGCGTGCGCCCCTATATTACCAGCAATAGTTTCCACGCCAAAAGCCTGTGAATAGTCCCCAGAAGCTAGTGTGTCATGCCCACCTGTAAAAGAGCCGTCCCCAGAAGCTACTGTACTCCACCCTGTAGAAAATGAACCCCAACCAGAGGATAAATTAGAATCATTAAAAGAAGCACTAACATCACCACTTGAAGTATTATCCCACCCACTAGCAAAAGAGGCACCACCTGTAGCCCCACCTTGGACACTATCGTTAGCACTGTAAGATAAATCTTTTGCGTTAAGTCCGACACTCCCATAATTAGCAGCTTCTCTTCCAATTATAGCCCAACCAATCCCATTACCTTCATCTATGGCTTCTAAGCCTGTAGCAGAAGCGGCACCTTCCAGAGTCAGATACGTATCCATATCTGTCATATAGGCACCATCAGACTGTATCTCGTGCAATGGTATGCTGTAGTCTGTGGTGTTACCACTGAACGAAGGCAATGTATTGTAAATAACTGAGCATCCTGTAAATATCTGCAAACCTGTGGTGGAATTGTTTACCGCACTGCCACTAGTAAATATTATAGATGAGTCAGTGACACACCTGATACCAGTCAGACTTGTATCTATGACGGTATTATAGAAGGTAACATCCCCTGCATTTGAAGCAGTTACAGCGTAGAATGTGTTGTTAATTGATGAATTGTAGAAGTACGCAGAACTGGTAACAGCAAATCCCACAACATTGGCAGCATACGAGTACCCACCAGCATCCATATCAAATGTGACATTATCAGTATACAGATACCCGCTATTACTGATACTGAATAGTATTCCGTACGTTATAGCTACCTCATTTGTGGGATCGATAGAAATTATACAGTTGGCTTTATTCCCACTGGCTGATGCTATAGTTAAACTGTTCTTTATGCCATACGATACTTCCATTTGCACAGGCTGTGGAAGTAGGTGCGTCCCGTCATCTAATGACAAACGCACTGCTCCATTCCCAACAGTTTGTACAGTGGTAGACCAATCAAGTGCTTCCGTCAATGTTTCAAAGTCCTTGCCAGACCCAACGGTGTATGTGACTGCTTCGCTGATAACATCTGAAAAGTTTGGTCCAGCTATATCACCCTGAGAAGTAATTGTACCTTCTACAGTAAGGTCCCCTTTAATAAGGCGGTCGCCATAATGAGGCTTGGCATACGCTGTACTGACAAGCAGTACAGATAACAAAATAAGTAAAATGTTCTTTTTCATAATATCCCTCTATATGGCTACAAGATTCCAGGTCCCTGTGATAGGAAGACCGCAATTAACTTCAAACGAAGTGCTATCTATACTTGTGACGGTGGCGTCTGCAAGCTCATTGTTTCCATCATATATTGTCACTGATGGATAAGTAACACCTAATGGATGTGTGACTATTATTTTATGGTCAACATCAAGATCATCATTGTCGAATGACATAGCAAATCTGTACGGCAATGATCTAACAGTTATAAACCAATCCCCTGTTATAGCACCCCCAAAATCAATTGAAAATGAATCATCATCTATAGGGGTCATAACGAAGTCTACAAGCTCATTATTACCATCATATACCGTTATGATAGGGTAGGGGTCATTCAGACCGTGTACGACCGTTAAAACGCCCCCTACGAGGTCGTCATTGTCAAACTGTGATGAATACTCAGTTGATGATATGGCATCCTTGGTAATGTCCTGCCTAATGACCAATTTAAACTTGGCTACAGTCCTAACATGACCAGCATTGTCCGTCATCTGTACATCATAGTAATATTTAGCTGGCGGGATATCTGTCTGCCCAGTAGTTGGAGTAAACACAACTTTACCAGTAGTTGGGTCTGCGTCCAGCACACCATTAACCTGAAACATCTGGTGTTCTATGGTGGTTGGGTCTTTCACAGAGTTAACTGTCATTAAGAAAGTATAGCCAGTTATATCTATAGGTACACCAGGAACATCGTCAACTGTTTTTGTTTTGACGGTAAGGGTTATTGGAAAACTGTCACCCCTATACCATTCTAAATCTCCAATGAGAGCCATTAGCATACCTCTATGTCATATTCAGCGGACTCAATCTCCACTTCTACTTCATTATTTTCTATTTCAATATCTACAGTACTTAAATCAACCTCAATGTCCATACATGCATTATCCATTTCAAGCTCCAAGCCATCAGAAAGAACAATAAACTCACCATCACCCAATTCAGCAGGGTTATTCAGGTGGTCCCGTACAAGGTTCCCTGTGGGAAGTGTTGATTGGGCTAGTATGAACTCCCTTAAAGTCATTACGCCACCGCATCTAGAATTGTCTCTGCTTGTATATCTTTATTATTAAGTTTAGATTGATTCACATTACAGCCAGCCGCACTTAAATCTGTGCAATAGCCTGTACCAGACATATTTATAGAACCATCTACACAATCAGGATTGGCAGTAACCCATCCCATGGTAAAATTGATATTAACACTATTTGGTCCATACTTGTTAGCTATAAATATCCTGCTAACCCACCCTTGGAAAGAAATACTGGCCCTTCCAACATCAAATATGGTGCCGAACCTGTCCTTGGCACTACAGTTACGCATATACACAGAAGTTGTCAATTCATCTTGTATTGCGTTGTTACCATCGAACTGGCAGTCATAGAAAGAACCGCATATTTCTGTAAGATCATTGATCAAACAGTTTTCATAAACCGCTGAACATCCAGATTCACCAGTTATTTGTAAATTAGTAAATAAGGTATCAGTTGTAATAACATCTGGTTCTATAGTAATTGTGGTTTTTCCGGACCTTGACCCTGATAGTCGCATCTCACTTAAATCAGAACCAGTAGGTATAGTAAAATCGTCATGGATATGTATATCATGGCAATCGTACTTAGTAGCCAAGGCGACTGCATCTGCTATAGTTTCTACTGGGTATGAGTGAGTGCCCATAGGGTAAGACTGCCCGTTATTCCCTGAACCAGCTTCAACTGAGATTGTCCCACCGTACTCTGCTTTAGCAAAGGCAAGTCCAACACTACCATCATCGTCAAATTCACCAATCGGTGTTGCAAGTAAGGCCTCTGAGATGGCCTGTTTATTCATCAAACCATCTATGTTTACATCTGCGTTTTCTCCAGAGAAATCTTGAACCATACCGTTACCACCGATGATAATAGTCCCCGCTGTTACTGTAGGCTCAATGATAGCCATGCCTGCATTAAGCCCAATACCAATTTCTTCTGTGCCAGATGTTAAATTCCTTACTATTACTAAACCAGAATAGTTAGGCATGGCAAGGTCCTGCCCTGAACCACCCATGTCAACTACTGGTATTAAATCTTGATTAATTATATAGCAGTTTGAAATTACAGCTTCCTTAGAACCGCCAAGGTAGATGTTACCATACAAACCACAATGATCTATGTGACCATTAACATAATTTATTTCCCCTACTTTACAATCCACTAAATGTGTAGAACCGTCAAGGGTTCCAAATACATCACATTCACGTATTGTTAAATTCCTACATGAAGCCCCCGGATTTATCTCCAACTTTGTGTTTACTGAAGAATCGCCAATGATAGTGAATCCATCTAAATCAGATGGGGTGTCAATTGCATCCGCACCTTCCATTGGCTCCCTGATAAACAGCTTCCTAAAACCCCTATCATCTGCTATAAAAATAGCGTCTGCCATATTGTCAACTGGGTATTCCTGATTACCAGCAGGGTAGTCTCTACCAGATATACCATTAACTACATCTACTGAAACACCCCCACCAAACGATGAGTACTGTAGTGCATCCTGTTCTTGAAGGGTGGCAGAAGCTGAGGAGGTTCTGTCTATTGTTACAAATGCAGTTGGGTGGCGAGGGTCAATATCACCACCAAATTCATCAATAGCAACAAGATTACCACCAATCAATGAACATAGAACCCAATCTGGTCCTGGCCTTGCTTCGAACGCAACTTTGGCGTTTAGTAGCTGAATGGTAATTCCTACTTTAGTACCACCACCTAGATTCTGCTTACCAGAACCATCAACGATACTCTTATAGCCCATGTTTTCAATATCATCTTCACGTGCTCTAAGAGTATCTAAAAGGTCCTGCATAGTAAGCTCGACTGAAGGGCTCGCCACCGTTATGATGCGTGGCGAGCTTATCCAGTCTATGCTAATGTCAGAACGAATAGCCATTATGTATAGATACCATCGACGTTCCTAATGGCACTACCATTGTATCCAGTAGAACCGTAAGTACCAGCAGCCTCGTAAGGCTGGATACCAGCTTTACGTACACGACCAACAACATAAATGTCAGAAGTATAGATGGTTGTGGTGTCAGTCACCTCTGTACCAGTAGCAACTTCGTACAGGTAAGGCACATACGCTTTCTCAGTTCCGGTGTAAGTATCAGCAGCAAGAACTACTGTGAAGTTACTTCCAGACCAAGCTGAGTAGGCGTGGACAGTTTCAGAACCATCATCGTCAACGACGATAATCGAACCAGTTTCAGGGGTACTTGAAGGAATGGCAACACTCACAGTAATTGTATTGAGTGCATTAGAACCTGACAAGCTGTACTGAGCCTTGTCTGTCTCTGTTGAACCAGACCCAAGTGATTTGAATACGGCAACTGTATCGCCGGACTCCACGTTGGACATTGTAAATGCTTGGTAGTTGGGTGGGTTTCGTGTAGTACCAGCAGCATCAATAAGCTGGAATGCCTGCGCATCATCAGCATGAAGATTTACAAAGTACACACCACGAGCACCAAAGAACTTACCACCAGCAAAGGTTCCGAATGGAGCAGTAACGACTTCAGCGTAAGCAGCATCAAAAGTGATGTACTCCTGTCCGTCATCAGCAACACCATAGTTCTCAAGTTGAGATGTAGAACCGTCACGTGTGGCCCACTTAGTTACTTCATAGACATCTGCAAGGGGTTGCCCGTTACAGTCAATCTGGATGTCGTAGACCTGTGCTCCAGCACCATCACCAATATCATAGGAGTAGTTACCATCATCAAACAAGATGTTTACACCTGTGGCAAGATCACCACCAATATCAGTATCTGCAATTGCCTGTACCTGTAGCTCGGTACTTGTGACGTTAAGATCGTCAGATGTACCAAGGGGCACAGCATTCTGACCAGCAGCAGTAAGCTGGATCTTAAAGTGGGTGTAGTTCTCGCCCCATTCACGACCAAAAACAGTAATGTAACGTGAATCAGTCTCAACACTGGCTTCTTTAACCTTGACAAGAATATCAAAGTGTCCGGCACCCCACCATGGATTTGAATCAGGGGCAACCAGTTTGGTAGAATCCTGGATGATGTAAAGCTGAATACTTGAGTACAGGGTACCAAGTGTGTACGGGTTAGCAAACAGGGTCTCACCTGTAGCTGAATCACCAGCAGCGTCGCCACCACCAGTACCACCGTTCACGGCAACCGCAGAGTTGTCTGCAATTACTGTAGATGAACCGATACGCACCCAAATTTTCTGAGCAGTATTGTCGTAGTCAAGAAGCTCGCCAACATCTGCGGCATCATCTGTGACCTGTTTACCGATATCACCAGCTACGAAGTTGGTGTAAGTACCATCAAGGGTAAGTACGTGAATCTCATCTGTGTAGCCATTTGTCTCAATGGCACCTCCGTCAAGGTGACGGATTACCTCTTCCTCAATGTACCAGCCATTGACCACCTTGTAGGAAGTAGGTGTAGCTGCTGTCATGGGGATTTTGTCATCTGTCTGTGACAGATCGTCGAACACGGTCTGCATGTAACTGTATGCCTCATTCACTGAATGGACGGCACTGGTAGCAGAGGCGTGTCTCTTGATTCGCTTATTGATATAATCGAAATCAATCTCTGTTGCAATAGCCATAGTTTTTAGTCTCCTTCATATGGTTTTAAATCTGAGCAGAAAACGCAGTATTTCTCGCCTTCCTGTTTTATCCAACACCTCTGCTTCTTGGTCTGATTCTCATTCAAGACTTCTACTACTACAGCCATGATTCCAGTCATCTGCACAATGTCCCCGACCTGCACGTTGTTTGGATCAAACTTGCTTGATTTCTTGGATGTTTTAGATTCACTTTTAGAAGCTTGCGCTTTGGCTAACTTCTTCTCTTTACTCTTTTTGGATGCTGTTCTTCTAATTGGCAATGGTATCCTCCACTTGGTTAGCTGAATGCGATAGGCCAGATGAAGAGATAGTATCACTAGCCCTATAAGGTAAATATTTTGTTGTTCCACTAGAACTTCTGACTATTACAACAACATTGGTGTAGTCCAGTCCTGAGTAGTTTACAGTGGTGGACACTGATGTTCCAGAAGCTATTTGATTTATAATGTTAGTTGATTCGTCACCATTTCCATCTACAGTTGAGACACGTACTGCGGAGCCAGATATTACATTTTTTACTTCTATAGTTACATTAGTTGTAAACGTAACTAGACTACCAGTATAAGTAGATGCGTTAGAACCAACATTGTTAACTTCTATTGTATTTCCAGAAACATTGTTTACATCGTAAGTATTACCAGAAAATGTTAAATTTGTAAGTGTGAATGGGTCGTTAAAGTCTGAAGTCATGTATAGAGCACGAGAACAAGCAATAAAAGAACAATCTTCTAAATTATACCATGTATTGGCATAATGAAGGGCACCTTTTGTGTCTGTGCAGTTCTGAAAAGAACAATTACGTAGCGGAACATCATCAGTACTGTAAAGCACACCACAAGAAACAAAGTTTACCCCGTATACCGCACTTAGACTATTTTGGGTATTGGCAAATGAGAAGTCACTCGATACAGTTGGGGCGAAATTCTTTAAAGTAGTGCCATACAATTTGAAGAATGAGTTTACATCACCAGAACAAGTCATACCTATGGTGGCGTTTGATCCAGGATAAGCAATAAATTGAGAGCCAGCCCTGCCATTATCTGTACCTACTAAAATACCATCTGTGAATTTTGTATGGTAACTTGTTATATCAAGTAGGTATATCCCACCTAAATCACTATCCATAGAGGACACCCACGCACTACCATTATAGTACTCAGAAGTTCCCCATTGAATAATCCTACCACTATCTGCAAATTCAACGTCTGCTGTCTGACCTGTTCCTCCAATCCATATCTTACCGTATGCGTAATATATTCCTTCCCTTTCCTGCATCATACCCCATGCCCTACTAGAGTAGTTTGTGCAGTAATCAACAACATCTTTCCAGCCTTGGGTGCTGGTCCCCATAATACGAAGACCTTTTCCTACAGCTATTTGGTCAACAAACAACGAATCTGCACGAGCAGACGAGGAACAGTCAATCCATATTCCTACTGTGCGTACACTTCCTATAATTGATGATTGAGTTCCACTAACCCTAGAAGGTGTTTTTGTAGGGTCTATAACAAAGCATTTGAATCCACCAGTCCATCCATTTTTATCATCACTACCAGCAATCAGGTAATCTATATAATTTGTTGTTCCTGGTTCACTACTTGATAAACGAATACACAGACCATAATTTGAAAGTGTGTCCAAGGTACCTAGTGCTGTCATGGATACCCACATATAAAGCATCTGCCCTAATTCAGATCCACCAGAATTAAAGTTTAATTCATTACCAGAGCCTAAATCGTACTGATGAAACCCAGACTTTGAAGCATATTTAGCACCAATAGAAGCAGTGCCAGAAAGGAATACATCTTCAGATAAAGAAATGGTACCACCACCTTCCTCTGTCCATGTACCACCAGCAGAATCAGAAAGAGCATCACAATTTGCAATTACACCTGTGCCTTCTATTGCTATTGTAAGAGCCATACCACAATCCTATCAGTATAGTAAATCTTTTAGGCCAGAGAAGCTTGTCTTTACTTTGGATACATCTGAATTGGAAAAGCTAAGTTTTTCAGTCTTCCAATCTTCTTCACTTATATCAAAGGAGTAGCTGCCTTTTCCTCTGTTTATAACAGTGAAATCACTTAACTTGTATCCCTTAACTTGAAGCCAACTGGCGAACCATATATCTGTAGTTTTCATATCTTTATTTAACATGTTGTTTAACAGTACATTCTTTTACTCAAAAAATCAAATAGAAAATCACTACGGCACCACACATGGGAATTTTTCTAAATTTTCAATGATGGCACTTTCCCTAAGTTCAAAGTGGCAATAGTTAGTTGATTTTCTGGTGAGACCGCCCCATTGTAGCTCTGGGCAGGCATCTAGGACTAGGTTCCCGAATAAAATGTACCATGCGTTGATTGTTGAATCCCTCAAGTTCCAAGACCACTTACCATCATAAAAAACGTAATCTACAGCAGTGCCGTACAATGGTGGGTCATTATCAAGGTTATAAAGGTGTCTTGAGAACACGTCCTTTGTCTTACCACGTTGAATTAGCATATTATGCCTATCATGGGTACGCCCGCACTCAAAAACACGTACAGGAGCATTGTGGACGTTTATAACGGTATTCTGTATTCTAACAATGCAGTCCTGTAAAATAGGGTGCAGCATTTCTGGTGTTCTTATTACTTTCATATCTTCCTTATACTACTGCCATCCTGAAAGAGATTTCACCCGCTGAAGGGGCACCTACCATAAACTTAACCTTATCTGCGCCATAGGTAGTAAATTCCTGACTTATTGACAGATACCTGAAATCTTCATCTTGCAGGGTGGCAATGGCAGAAAACTGCTTAGTTGCAACTACCGTGTATATGCCTAGAGAATCCTTAACAAGCATATACACGGTAACTGTTGCCGTAGATGAAGTGAATAGAACACCAGCCAGTACAGTTGAAAGCCTTCTTGCATATAACGCATCTGTCTCAAAAGCTGCATCTGTAAAGGCAGATATGTAATCAAAGGCAAGTGGGGCATAGCAGCGAGGTACTGCCTGCATATAATCACCATCCCAGCCTAACAAACCACCAACTGGCACAGACTGAGACAATGCAACATCCTGCACACTCAGATGATCTTCCTTTGGCGAAAGGCCCGCACTACCGATATAATCAGAATTTGGGTTCCATACGGAACTAGTGGTATCCACAACAGGCATTTTATACCTCCGTCAACTCTTGAAAGGTCCTTGGTGAAAGTAGTCCATTCACATTGAGGGTAGTTATCCCATCTTGAATGGGCGTACTCTTAAGGGCAACAGTGGTTTTCCCATTGATCAACTCAACGAAATCTTCAACAGCCTGCACAGTACTAGCCTGCACTGCTGTTAGTTCCTGTGGCATAAGTTGTGCCCAAAAATCGTCAGGGGTCAAAGTTTTAGGACGTTTCAATTTCATTCCTTTTCTGCCCTTGGCTGCTGGTTCAAAGGAATCGTCAATAGCTGCTGCAAGTCTACCGACCACTTTGTTCTTGACAAATGCGCCTTTATTTTCGGCAAAGTCATCCACTGTCGTTCCGATGGTAGTAGCATTTGGTTTGGGCATCAACAGAATAAGCATATCATTCTCGTACAACCCGCACACCACACCACCATTGTCCAGGATGTCTTTATACTTACGCCTCTGGATAGCATTTGGGTGTTCAGTGAGTGTGACACCATTGATAATAGGCGGGTCTATCACACGAAGCTCCATTTTAGCATCCTCTTCCGCTTCGATTGTTGGTATATCAACACCAGCAAGAAGAGTATCCATGGTAGCATCTGAACACTTAAAATTCTTTTTTAATCTTTCCTTGTACATAACATCCTCGCTATATATTATTAATCTTTACTGCACAAATACTGACCAGTTCTTGGATATGAATAAATATCACCGTCGTTAGTGGTAGCTATCCACCTATCATTGGCACTGTCCCATAAGAAGCTGCTGGCATCATTTCCACTATAACCAAATGAAGTCAAAATTTCCCATACTTCAAGAGTGGTATCGTACCCTATCACCATTTGTGCCCCTGACTTATCACTCTCACCGACCCAACCAACTTCACCACGTACTGAATCATAGAACACGCTAAACCGTGGGTCATCATCTAAAACAAAATCAAATGATGGGATTGAAGAGTTGTCCCACGTGTTGTTTACCGTGTCATAAATAAGGACTTTAATAGTTGTACCAGAATCATTATACATGTAATGGATAAGATTGCCAACAGCTACCGCACCAGCGTATGAGAACGCACTAGGGGCATCCAATTTTGAAGCGTATGTATCAGCTACCGTATTATACTCCCAGTTGGTAGCGATATCTGTAGTTCCTGTATTATAGTAACCACCACAAATATAAATTTTACCATTGCAGGCACAAGCGCACGCACCCTCCACAGTTGAGTTCCCAGGAAAAGCTTCCGTCAACACTGTCCAACTATCATCCGTGAGATCAAGGGTTGCTGCTGTATTGTCATAAGGATTAAATATGTAATACAAATTATCTGTGTACTGCGCACCGCATGGATACTGCGTGTTCAATGGCACATTGCCTATAGAAGTAAGGGCACCAGTACTCAGCACAAGTTTGAAAGAAGCTTCTGTTGAAGGGGCATCGTATATACTGAAGAATGTCCCACTGTATAAAGCAACCATTGGGAATACTGTGGTGGAGTAGGTGCCAGACTGAATAAGGCTTTCTCTGCCACCATAAAAATAAGCAAAATCACTGTACCCCGTAGGCACAGTATCATCGGTTGTTTCCATTATTTCAGTAGTAGGCAGTGCAGAAGCAGTGGTTTTATCCGCTTTCAACTGCCTACGCCAAGATATGAGGCCACCTGAAACCATGGCAACTACTAGAGTCCCAGAAGTTGCTGGTACTAAATCTTCAACAGCCTTATATATGTAGCTGACACCAGATGTGGTGATTACAAAAGCTATGTCACCCTCCACGACAGGATTATCTGAACCATCACCGTAAATATCAAGGTGATCTACCCCGTCCAACGCATCTTCGCCACCACCAGTAAGTTCCTTACAGACTATTATGTTATTTTTCATATTACACCTTAGTTATTCTCATAGGATTAGTAGCAGCTATAAGCGCATGTCTATATGGAGGATACGGGCTGTACCCATAAGGCCAGATACCGCCTATGCCTTTATAAGAACCAACATACCCACCGTTGAAATCAGGGTCAATCTGGCCTGTCTCTGCACTGGTATAGGAAGCCCATGTGTTTAAAGCTATATCATAAATATATGTGCCCTCATTCCACACAGGTAAAATTATCTCACCGCCAACCTCGTCAAGCCATGCAACATTTCCTTCCCATATACCAGTAGAAGGGCAGGCTAGGCAAGTGTACCACGCATCAGAAGAGACAGTCAGCCTTTGCATAGTACCGTCTGTGCCTATAAAGTAGATGTACTCATTTGTGTAGTCTATGGCGAAACAGCCATTATCTAAGGCAACATTGGCATTCGTTAGTTCTGTTAAGTCGCCAGTAAATATATTGACCTTACAAGCCACAGTGGACCCATACTCACTACCGATCATGTACTGGTAGTCTTTGTAGCGCATGCAAAGAGTCCACCTGTCCAGTGAATCACCAAAATAATCATACCATGATACCCACCCACCAGGATAGTTAATTGGCACAGAATCTATGGTTTGGGTTTTCATATCAAATCTATTAAGAACAGTAGGCTCTGTACGCAAGCTGCCAATCTCAGTAAAGTAGCGGGATGAACCATTCACATCTTCTGCACAGTGGCCGAAATTCCAATACCACTCAATGCCAGACTCAGCAGTTTCAATTCTCTGCATAACGCCATCCGGCCATTTTTGTTTCATATATAGATCATGTACGACTATGTACATGTATCCATCATACATACCCCACCCATAGTAATCCCAAAGGCTATCAGCGTCACTTGAGAATGTCATATCAGGTAGAGCATGCATTGGAAGCTCTTCATAAGGTACGGTTGTTTTTGTGAATCCAGTTGGAGGGTACTGAGAACCACCAACAGCATCAAAAGTGTTGCCAGTTAATGCTCCTGTAAAAGTGCCCTTGGTGTACCCTTGACACTTCCAGTAAAAATCCCCTGGATTGTTTTCAGGTATCACTTCCTCAAAACCATCATCTGTATGACCAGCAGATTCAAGCAAAGCGTAGAATACTGTTTTGCCAGAAAGGTCCCACACCACTGCCCTATCTCCAGCAACCAATGGTACATTTGAACCGTCACCTATGCAATCTGCGGCATCTATTTCTTTCAGTGAGTTGTGTTCATCTGCACTTATACTTGTGCAACTAAATAGTCGTGTAGCCATTATTTCACCTTCTGCATAGTAATGTACTTGTTATAAGCAAAAATGTATGTTTGATAGTATCCCCAATAATCGCATCCAAAATAGTATCCATTTTCCAAATGTACCATGGATACTTCTGATGTGCCGTAATCGGTAAGGTCGTCAACAAAGTTATCGTGGTATGTTTCGGTATCTGTTACAGGGTCGTACGTGTACAAGTCACGATAACTGTGCCACCACACTAATTCTTCAATTGGGTCCCACCCCATATTACCAGAATCATCGTATGTACCAGTTGTAGTACCAACTAAAGTCCAAGTACCTGTGGATGGGTAAAATTCGTACATCTCACCTGAACTGAAAAATACCCAGATACAAGTGCTGTCTCCAGGCTTGTTCATAGAACTAGATACAAGTGCGGAAACTGGCCTACCCCCATCGTTATTCCAAGAGTTGCCTGTAATGTCGTAGGAGAATAAATCAGTGAATGGGGTCTTATTATCAAAGAAGTAAAGCTTACCATTAATGCTAGAAGCATCAATCAGCTTACCATCCTGCTTTGCAGATGGCAGGGCAGCTTTGTCATTGGCAGTGAAACTACCATCAGACGTATCGAATGTGTGGTGGTGGGTCTGTGCTGCGTCATCCCCGCCCACTATATGAACCAGCCCTGTAGTCTGACATAGACACTTGCCCTGTTCACCTATAACCTGACTGTTCTCGTTTGGAAATGTTGGCAGTATAAATAATTCTGCTTGAAAGTTGTTGGCAAGGTCAAATTTTGTGAAATACCCTGAAAGTAACCATGCATCAGTTCCGTACTTAGTCATTTCTGCAGGGGACATGCCGTAAGAAGGCTTACCAGTTGCTACCTTGTAGTAACCACCATTAAAGCCAGCATCTTCCCAACCTGAAGGTACGGAAGTGGCTACAGCATTTACCTTTATCCCAGTAGGAAACCCTGAATCAGCAAATGAACGGGCAACAACATCCCATTGCACTTTGCCATCATCTGAGGCTATGCTGGTAGGCATATTGCTTACAGGGGATTCTGTGACAAAGGCTTTAAAGCAAATGGTATCATCCGCATTATTATCGCCAACTACTATGGCAATATCGTCATTCTGTATGCCACGCACAGGATGCTCTGTAAGCATTGCAGTTAGCTCAGAAACGGTCTTTACCGTGAAAATAGCACTCATAATAGATTACCTCATACACAGAAGTTACTTAAAGACTCACCTTCTTCCTGCACTCTTAATACAGGGGCAGTCCTCATATTTGAAGCATACAGTATCCTATACGTAAAACTGATACTTTTCCAATTGTCTCCTATAAGTGGGACAGTTCCTTTTGCCCGTAATTCCACTGCTGGCAGGGTTAGACAATATGTGGGGCCACTTTCTGGCACAGACAAGAATTTTAAAGCTCTGATTATGGGTTGCAGCAAAGCACCGCCAAACAATTCCGTGCCAGCATCAGTAGAATCACCATGAAACCATATTTTCTGCAACAGGTTTCTGGTCATTGATTCACAGGAAAATTCGCCATCAACCGCTACACCAGCTATAGAACCGACAGTTGAGGGCACCCGAACTAAGTTACCACTTGAATCTGTAAAATACTCTTCTTTAAAGTCCTGAGTCACATTAACATTCAATGAGAAATTTGGACAAAACCCAAGGTCGTCAAAGGTGCCAATATCAAACTGCTCCTTCAACGAAACTATTCCACCACCGAATGATAGATGCTCTAGCATGGCTTTAGCTCACAATTTTTAAATTTGGCTTTTTCATTTCTTTATCGGAGGCAACCTTGCCTACCTTAAAGAATATATACTCAAGAGCAAGAGAGTCATCTATATGGGCACGCACTGTTATTTTTATTGGTTCGCCACTCGCCCCCGTAGTTGCCACAGCCTCCCTTGAGAACTCATATCCAATTGACACTGGCATTGTTATTCCCATAACGGATAAACGGTGAACACCAAGTGCTCCCAAATCATCCCACCAAACACCAGCGCCTTCCAGCACTTCCCTACCATCTTTTAGTAAAGCAATCCAGGCACCCTGATTAGGGATGGCGTTTACTGGTATTTCAGTTCGTATTACCCTTTTGGCTGATTCCTCTTGCATTTCTGTCTCCTAAAGTGATTAACTTGAGTAACGTGGTGCAGCTTTTAACTATGTCTTCTTTACTTCCTTTTCCAGTTTGTAAAAAAAGTATAACACTTTTCAACAAATGAATCAATTCCATTCTTACATATTTGCTTAAAGGTAGTAATTCTTGCTTAACCTTATCAGGTATCTTACCTGCACCGATAACTTTTAACCGTGGTCCTGTACCATTCTTTTCCATATTAATTCAGTACTAACGTATCTGACCCCTTCTTTAACCTGTCAATTAAAAACGGATATGCTACAAGGGCCGGAGTGGACAATGCTATGCTAGACATATCGTAAATAATTACTTGATGTGGGTGGTCTCCAAACTGCAACGCCCTGCCACCGTATAGTTCCGTGAATGGATCACCTAAAGATGAAAACCACCCACCATCTGCCTGAGATAACCTGTTAAGCCGTGATGAAAGTATCCTGCCTATACGCATGCCGACAACAAGGTAATTACCATCTTCAGTGATAGTAGCATTAACAAAACTGGCCTGAACCCCATCCATACCTACAGCCATTGGAATATAGTCATCATGACTAGAATACCGCACTGTTTGTGAGTACTGCGCAAGCTCATGGTAACTGGCAATGGACTCGTACAGTGATTCAAAGGGCCATACGTATGCGATAAAAGTAATATCAGAACTGTAGTCTGGCCTCTCAGAACCAAATGAAACAGAAATTACACCAGAAGTATAATTGATAGATGAACTTGATACAACAAATTCATTATTAGGGTCTTGGTATGGTGCTTCAACCAGCCCGCCCTCTTCATCATCATACAGATAAATAACGTGCCCATTGACTATAGCGTAAAACTCAACAGAACCTCTTTTTATATCGCCATTGGTTTGAGCTATGAATGTCTGTTCTTGTGGTTCATCTGGTGGTGCCTGCTCAGTACCATATGTCCACAATGCGTGCCCTGAAGTCTCGCCTTCTGGTGGTGGGTGTGTGCCCTTTAACTCAAAGTCCACAACCTTGGCACCGACATTATCAATAACAGCGCACCACAAAGTCTGCTTTAACCTCCAATACCTTTCATAGACATCCTTGCCGTTTTCACCATCCCACTCACATGCTGTATTATTGAGGGTCTTAGTTCTGGTGTAGGTAATTACGGTGTATCCTGAATTTGAATGAAATACAGAGGAAACTACTATAGTCCTAAATGGATTAATGTGAGAACCACTGCCTGAATCAGATGAATCAGAAATCAAGGTGGTGCCCACAAACAATTCTGTCTCACCGCCAAACAAGCTTTGTATTAGTTCTGGCTCTGCTTCATCTGGCCCTGTCCAAGTACTGCCATCTGGCAATGTATCACCATCTGTGTACGGCCTTGAAAACGTCCTTATAACTTGGGTGTCATCAAATGCGCTGCCACTATAATCCAATGCCCTCAGTTTCAGGTAGATATCCCTGCCACCATCAACATCGTACTCTATGTAGTACTCATTGAAAGGATCACCATCACCACCAACTACTCCACGTTTCCAAGCACCACCTTGAGAATAACCTCTTTCAGGATATGTAATAACTGGTGTACTTGAATTGGCAACTCTGGCCTCTTCTATCGGGCCTGTAATTGCTGTATTATCTACTACGCCCCATTCCATGTAATCCCTAACATTCACGGTCAATGTTGGCGCAGATGCCCTCAATTTCTCAAAAGATAGGCATGATAAATAAATTGATTCTGTTGGTACTGTTGAAAACGCCTTGTAGCAAGTACCTATCTGCGATAGAGTCCACCCTGAATTTCCTGTAAAATCACCGTTCCATGCATCTGGTGCTGAAGGCAGCACTATTCTATTGTTGGTTTCAATCAGTGCATCATCTTCAGTAACTCTTATAAGTCCACAGCAGTACCATTTTAGGGTATCACTATTGAACGCTATACTAAACGCCCCACGAACGTATGAGTTGCCCATGAGAGCGTTGTAGTGCTCCTCTGAAGCCTTTAATGCTGCAAAAATAGCATCACATCCAGCATCTTCTTCAATCAGTTCCCCTGGAACCGCTGCAAGTACCTCTGCAATGCTCACGTACTCTATGCCGTAGTCAACACACCTTGATTCTAATGTGGAACCATCTACTTCACTCACATGCGATAAAAAGTCATTATCAGCCATTTCTTGAGCGTAATCTTCAGCCAAGGTGATCATTTCTGTGTCATCAATAAGACCATCTGCCTCAGACTCACAAATCCTATCAATGTTGGTTAGCACCCGCAGCCTTTCATTATTATCCCCAGTAGGCAGTATTGTATCGCCACAATCAATAGTATCAGCTATCGCGCCTATACGTATTGAGTTGCTTGGAAAATACTCAACATCAAGACCCTGTGTATCAAAATTGTAATGATCAGAATCTAGGCAGGCATAAATGTAATGTTCCCTTGACCATTTAATAAAACCTGCAAATTCACCACATCCACCAAAATTAGGCAGTGCCCTATATATCCTGGCAGTATCATCAACGTAATATCCGTAATGGGGCACAGTTACAGCCCTAGAACCTATTGAATACGTCTGGTTGTAGTCACCAAACCAAGGAGGCCACATTGGGGATGATCTAGTAACATCTTCAACAACTGGGTTTACATGTATGCGACGATTATCCTCAAATGCCCACCTAGCATTTTGTCCAGATATGGTACCACTAAACGGGTACTTTTCTAATTTACCTATGCTGGCTTTTATGCACTCATGTCCAGCATTACTGCCAAGATACTTATAGTATGGGTCTGGATGATCATCTGGGTTAGGATCTAAGTAAAACAGGTAGTACCCATCAAACATTGAAATGATCAAACCAGCTTCGTCACAGACCACAGGTTCATCTGTGCTGGTCGCACTGGTGGTACGTGCTGGTGTGCTATTAGGTGGCGTAGACTGCCCTGAAGATGTGTCTAGAACTGTTGAAAGCCCTGTTGGTGGTATAGGGCCACAAAACAAACCTTCAGTAACTTTTGGATTCTCTTCATCTTCATCAAACACACAGTTATTAGAAACATCTTCACCACGGCTCAACCCAACATGAAGTTTCCCATCACCATCACGTCCAACTACTACACCAGATGTTTTAGAATGCTTTATGGTATTAGCCCTAAAACTCATAACAAAATATCCCTGTGACCAAACCTAGTTAATATAGCAACACGTCCACGCCTTCCCCTTCTACTCCTGCCTACGGTAATGCTACGCACAATACCAAACCTGTTCCTGCCAAAAGCTATGCCAGAACCAAGGCTCATTTTTAATATCTTAGCTGTAGTTTTCATATCAACTGGCAAAGGGCTACCGCAACTTCCGGCACCTCCTCACCACTCCATGCCATTGACAGTCCGACAACCCTGAAAGGTGCCTCTGCCATTTTTTGTATAAAACCAGAATCGTAAGTAACAGGCTGCGTCAAATCACCATCTATTGAATAAAGTGTACCTTTCTTTGAAGAGCTAGAAGTGGTAAATTGAATACTGCCACCTAAAACCCCCCTGACATCCAAGAAGTTTGATTGAAATGATACCTCATACTTATCAGTCGGGTCAATATTATAATAAGCTGACAAGTAGGATTTAACCTCTTCAAGTATCAGATTTTCAACACTGGTATACAATGTGCCAGAAGTTGGTGCTGAATAATTGACCATCTCACCACTGTCATACAGCTTTGATCTTACCTTGGCTGTATACGTATGATATAGTTCTTCTCTCAGTAAATCCTCATTTTCAATAGAGGCGTATGCAGATACAGGAGAAGGGCCACTCTGTTCACCACTGACCACGTTTATACCAACATCGGTTACTGATGAATCTATGACGCTGCCCTCAAGGTCGTATGAGGTTTTCAACGAGTAAACTGTCTCTGCGTACAGATCATCACTAATTGGCGTAATGATTTTTGTACTCTCTGTAACATCAACAAGTCCTGTGGACTGCGTTACAACTGTTTCTTTTCTGTCTGTTACAAGATTACCGTCATCATCATATGCAAACATCTCCGTAACAACCGTGACTGTCTCACCTTCATTCTCTGTGTTGCTAGGGTATACCTGCCCTGTCAATGGGTCTGTGGTTGAAGAGGTGGTATTCTCAACTGTGGTCACTACTTTTTTAGTAACCCTGATACCATCTGTGGTCAGCAGCCTGCTAGGGTACCTATCTTTATTAATGAAAATTGAGCCATAGTCCCTTGCTATTTGCTGCCTAGTACCAGCTTTGGATTTTGTATAGCATCCATTCACTGTCAACTGTGGCGAATGCGCAGGGTGTATAGAATCATATGGAGGCCCAAGCAGGTACTCGTATTCAGATGAAACAGTTATATCTGATGATTTATTTGTTGTCCATTTTTGCGCTATTTCGGATACTTCTAAGTTTGAGCCAAGGCCGAACGTGTATGATAAAATTGAGGTTTCAGTTTGGTCTATCAATACATGGCTGTAGTCAGTAAGGGTAAGCCCGCCAATCATAGTCCTTGAGCCATCAACGGCAGCAGAAACAAATGTCTGCTCTTCATCATCTTCATGTATTACTGAAGTTGTCTCGTAGTCATACTCCTCTACATGGTAGTCACCATGCACCACATGAGCATCTGCCCTAAACAATGCTGTGTCTTGCTCTTGCAACATAAGCTGTAGCGGTGTGTCCACACTGGTCACGGTTACATCTAGGTTTGTTGGACGAACACTATCAATAGGCAATACATGAACTGACATGTCCCCACCAGTAGGGGGCACTATAAGCACATCTAATGTGAAGATATTAATGAAAAACGTAAGGCTCTGTTCCCATAAATTTGTGGGGGTGAAAATACCTAGTAGTTCTGTAAGCTGTTCAACCAGAGAACCATTCAACACCACTACCGGATTAGCTTCTGTCACTACTGGGTAGTCCATAACCCCAGGAACATCTGATGAAACAGACCATCCAGTGTTATTGAACAGCCCTTGCAGCACTTCATCCAATGTTTCTGCAACTAATTGGTTGTACGTGGTGCCCTCTTCTCCTTCTTCATCAACATAGGTATCAAACAAATCTGCGCAGCCTACTATTACCGTTGGGTTGATCTGCTTGGCAAGGTTGTTAGTTGATTCTGGTATACCTGTCAAAGACACTGTATCTTCATCTGCTGTTGAAATTGTCTTTATAAGTAGGTCAAGTTTCACATACTCATAACCACCAGCAACTTGCGTAATCGGTACAGACGTCTGAATGGCTCTCACGCTCTCATTTAACAAAGTTGAGGGCAAAGTACCCTGCCACGTTGGAATTTCATTAGGGGGCATTGTGAGCGTTAAATTTTGTATAATACTCATACTTCTATTACCTCTGGACCGCCATTAGTTATATCTACCCAAGTAGCAGGTGGGGCGAGTGTTACATCCTCTTTCAAATTACAGTCTGTGTATACCCAGTCGTACACCCTTTTCCTGAATACCCTTGATACCGCTGGATAAGGGGAGCCTTGTCTGGTATAGTAACTAAGCGTACTAGGGCCAAACCTTTGCGTGCAAGATATACCAGCAGCCCAATGCGTCCTTTTAAACTTCAAGGTTGTTTCGTCATGCACCCTGAAAGGTTCATTATATACATCTACCTCTTTACCTGTCTCAACTGGCAGGCCAGTGTCATAATCTATATATGTATACGGAATCTCTTCACAGGTGTATTTCATATTGTCAGGGACACCTACCGCACCATGCCTAGCAAAATACTTTGGAAGCCTATCATCATTGTAGTTGGTTGATAGGCCATTCCACTCATTCCACCTGAATTGGTCAGTATCTTGGTTTTCCATTGCTTCACGCACAATCAATTCCCACTCTCCATTGACTTCTATAACAGCCAACATATTTGGAGCCTCAACCATACCAGAACCATCTAGCTTTAGCCCTACCCCATTAAATGGCCTTGAAGTAGATAAACTAACACCATCCCAGTTAATCCAGATGTGAGTATCAGTGACTTCCTGAATCATCATACTATCTAAGCTATTTCCAGCATGATCAAAACTGTACAATTCAGTGGCAAGGCCGGAAGCTAGATCACCAGTTAGGGTGTACATTCTGGTTGCATTATACGTATAGTTCCCATACATGTATGCGGAAGCATCACCAGTAACAACACCAATATCGCTCCAGAACGCACCAAGTGCCTCTTCCATGTCAAAAGTGGCTGGACTTTTTACCTGTGTTAATATGTAAAAGGTGCCATTTTTCTCATACAGGTGAACAATAACGTCATCTTCCTGAAGTCCACGAATACTTTTGATAACTGACTTTTGGTTAAGATCATAATCGTAAACCAGTATATCTCTGTCAGTGTACTCATTCCTCCTATGAGGCACAGTGTCTAATGCGGTATCTCCCAACAGCCTGATCTCTTCTACAGAATGATTAAAGTATTCAAACAGTAGGTTATTTGGGTACCCTACTCTAGTTCCAGCAACCCATGAGTACAGAGGGTACCCAGAATTACCACCATTAATACGATAAAATGTGGTGTTGTGGAATCCAGTGAAGTCAAGGCCACCTTTGGCCCTTATGACGTAAATCTTTTTATTTGTTTTATCTATACCGAATTTTCTATATGTGTAAAAACTTTCATTTCCAAAACTTGATACTAACCTCTCTGGTAGGTTAACCCAAGAAGTAAATGGGGCGTGAACGTCATCCAATCTGTACAATACACCACCAGCAGCAGATTGTGCAGGTACCTGCTCTTCTGTGGGTTGTCCGTTATTGTGTTCATCTTCATGGTCTAGTTGGTGCCAGCCTTTTATGTAATGCGTATCGTCATCGTACTTATTGTAAAAACCAAAAATAACACTTGTGTCGTTGTCTACCTCGTAATGAATTGGCAGCGGTGGCACATTGTCCATTGCCACAAAAACATCATTCAGTAACGAATCACCAAATGACTTAAATGGCGACATATTCTCTTCCACCACCCAAATATTATCCCGCACTTCATCAATCCCAGGAACATCTGGATGTTCAGTAGAGTTATAGTGCCAATGCTTTTTATCAACTTTCCCAAGTGTCCATACTTCACAATTCAGAGAGTACGTGCCAGGATACTGTGTGTATAAATTAAATCTTTGATTAGGTAAGCCTTGTTCTAGCTCTAGGTCAAGTCTTCTGTGTCCATTAGGGCCAGTACGATGCACACCAAGTCCAGATTGAGTTATAATGCTGACTTCTTCCCTGTATCCAACATGTCCTAACAACACATCACAGCAAACACCGTAATTTCTGTCCTCCAAATCACAGTCAAGTAACAATGAGTCATCTGTGGTGAATTCCAAATCAGCAGACATCCCATGTAGTGCAGTGCCAACCAAAGAGGAATCTGCATCTAACCAAGAATTCCCTTGGGCCAGTAAAGATGCATCAGATTCAACGTAATTTGGGAATTCCAGCATTTCAGCATACATTAAATTACTTGCATCCATGTTACGGAAAGTTATAGGATCATCAGGATTCCAAAATGGGAATAATATATGCCGTGACCTATACGACTCTTTATAATGCAGTAATTCAACTCCTGTATTGTCAGCCTCTGTCCATGCGTAGCACAGAACTCCAATGTTGGTTACACGCACAGACCCTTCTTGCCTAATACCCCTGTCTATGCACAATTCATTAATAGAAGTGCTACCAGTGTAAGCAGGGATGATTGCATCTTTGTTGAATACCAGATTGTAATCAGAATCGTAGCATACCATATCTACATTAAATTCACCTAAATCTGGGTTCCAGCAATTACCAGTACCATCTACCCATGGTGGCGGTTCTGTGCCATCTGTGTATGCAACAATCTCAACCATAGCAAGATAATTATCTGTCAGGTGAACACCATACCTGCAAGACATGTTGTTTATCTGCTTGGCTACACCTGTGGGCCATTTTGTTATTGGGTCGTACTCAGCTATGTAACTCCATGTATTGCGTTTATCTGCACTGGTTTCAGGTTCTGCCAGCCTAAATATATACGGCCTATTATCTGAAGCGGTACTATTATACGGGATAGTTTTATTATGTACCAAAACTAATTTAGTATTGGTAGCTAACAGCACCACATTTTGTACATTCCTGAAATCATCTATAACTGGCTTTTTAAGCTGTGCATTGTACTCTGAGTAGAACCAATCAGCATTTGCGTAAGATTTCCATTTTGCCCTGACATTTGGGACGTACTCTGCCCAACCGTCATCTTCTACTTCCATTGTCTGCCCAAAATCAAAATTCTTTCTGGCGACAGATTTCATGAAGTATGGTGGGTCTAATATAGAGATTTTATGGTGGTCAATTTCTGTGTGTCTGGTGGTATCGCAGTGGATCCCCCAAGTACCAACAGTAGCCCCCTGAAATTGGAACGTAGAAGAAATCATCTCATACGTCATTAGTTCAGCATCTACCTTGACGTAGGCATCATCAGATTCAAGCTGTGCATCTGTTTCAATGGCGTGCAGTACTTGAAGCTCTGGTTCTGCATCTATAAAAGCGTAGGTTTGTGCATACTCCCATGTAACCAACTCGGTATCAAGAAGCATATACTCAGAAACAGTTGTGGCAGTGAAAAACTCCACATCTGTAGAAACTGAATCATGCGGTAAAAGCTCAGTATCTGTAAATAGTACATCATCTGAAGCAAATTCTAAATCTGTGCCAAGGTTATTGTTTATGGCATCAAGTTCAATATCTGCAAGTACAAACCTGTCCGTGCTGAAAACAACATCAGTAGATACCCAAGGCGCTCCAGTATTTATGAAACTATCCAGTTCTAGGAAATAATCATTCTCTGGGAAAAAGGTGTCAGTTGAAATAGCACTTTCCCACTCAAACTCAACCAACTCGCCAGTTGTTAGGTAACGCTGTTCAATAGCATATCTATCATCTAAAACAGGATAACCGCAACTATTGAAATCCTCTATTGAATCATAAAAAATACGCAATTCCTGTCGCCCATCAGAAGTGGTATACCAGTAGTCATTATCCTTGGGCACATGCACCCAATTAAGGATGTATATGTACGAATCATTTACTGCTACTGAAACTGCTCTAGACAATGTCCCAGGAGTCATGGTGTAAAACTGTAGCTCCCTGCCCACATTATCTGTTATCTTTACACTGTCATCATGGTAGGATAAAGTAACAACCCTACCATCTGGTGTTTGAAAACTCCTATTCTCAGAAGCTTGTCCAGGAAGGTTAATACCCCTGTTAGCATCCATGAACCCTTCTATGTTATCAAAAGGCTCTGGGGCAGTTAATTCAAAGTTATCTGGTATATCAGCATAGTACACCTTTTGGTGATCCATACGTGAACCAAATACAACGAACTTATCTGTTTTTTGCGGTGTGTTCCAAGGGCTGACAATATCTGCGTCAACCAAGTGCCCAAAAGAATAGTCTAGGTCTGCATCAGTAGACGGCCCATCGGCTTCAACAGCTTGCGCTACGGTAGCGTCCGTAGAAGGGCCGTCTGATTCAACCTCTAAAATGAAGAAAGTAGTATCAGAAGATACACCACTTTCGGCAACCCCTGAAAAGAACTCAACATCAAGGGATGGTCCTATGCCTAACTTGGTGACATTCTCATCTTGCGATAATATGACTATGGGCATGGTTAATTACCTTAACTTGTAACTACCCAAATCTCACCAGCATCAACAGTACTGGATACAGGGCGGTGTAGGATTACATTACCAGCAGATGCACCAGAATCAGCAGGCTTAATCTTATTACCACCAAGTCCAGGAGTAATTGTAGTCCATACAGGGGTGCCCTCTGTACCACCACCATCATCGTCGTTAAACGCCCATGTAAGCACAGGTGCAGGACCAGTGTAGCTAAAGCGTACAACCAGTACAGCAGCCATGTCAGATGGGATAGAGGCGTCGTACGGCACCTTCCAGTTAAGGTTGAATGTCACATTACCAGCAGCAGCCACAGAACTTGCAGAAAGATTACAATAAGAAGTATTTCCTTCAAGTAGGTTGGCGGTTGCTCCACCACCAGTAGCAGTTGCAGGAACCCACGCAGATGCAGGGGCAGAATCCGTAGTACCAACGGCAGCGATCATTGGAATGTCGCCATTACCTGTAGTCCCCGTAAAAACTTCATTAGCCACAGTAGCAAATGAATAGTCATCCCAAGCTTCCAGCCTTGGGGCATCTGAAGTAGCTTCAGAAAATGTCACCCTGATTACGTTTTGTGCAGTAGAGTTGTTACCCCCACCCACGATCATTGACGGTATAGCCATGTTGTCCTCCTGTTATACCTTAATAAAAGAGATTTGACCAGATACCCAGTCCACCCCTTTAAGAAGATGCTTCTTCACTGAAACACCAGTTATCACACAATTCATGAAAATCCGTTCTGGTATAGCACTACCACCGACTTTCAATACAACTACTTTCATATTACCTGAAGATACAAGAACATTCAAGGCATCAAATTGCGCTTGTGTACTTACAGCTTTCAGGACACCTTTGGAAAATGCTTTACCAGTTGGGTTTTTAAACTTCAAATATGGTGTCCCATATACTGGTACTATCACTTCCACATCACCATCAGACATGTCCTCTTCAACTTCATCAGAAGTGATAGTAGACAGCGTGGCTATGACATTAGTATCTAAATCCTCAAAACGCAGCTTATCCGCTGTTAATAGTTTATCAATAGCCATTAGTATTTATTCCTTACTTCATCCATTAATTTACGTGACAGCGTTTCTACTTTACCTCTAGGGCCAAAAGCACCATTTCCAATGGTCAGGTTCCAGTGTGATACCGACGATGGTGCGCCTGTACCTATTGCTGGAGCCTCAAGCCCCCTTAAACTGAATGATGGATTTATATTCAACCTTGATAGTGCATCAACTATCCCACCATCAGCAAGGTGCTGTGGAACCGTAATTGAGTTAAGCGCATTGCTTATCCCAGTAACCATGCCACCATTAGCAAAGGCAGATACACTATCGCCAACACCTATTATCCCATTGTTAAGGGCGGTAAGGAATGAAGTCCCATATTTAGCAACAGCGGAATTCTTTAATACAAACTCACCTCTTGTTAGCATGGCTGGAACATCATCACGCAGCCCAGAGCCTTTACTTATGAAAGCATTGGCAAGACGTTTAAAAACGCTACCACCTTCAGCGAATTGTGATATTTCTGAAGATGATGATTCAACTCCTGGGGGAGGTGTACCACTGCTGGTATAATTCACGTGTATATTGATCTCTTTATCTTCAAGTCCATCAATCACTTCTTTGCCAGCTTCGACTTCTTCCATGCCAGTAAGCTCAACTGGGATATCTACTTCAGTTTCATTTAACTCCTGTTCAGTTCTGGTACGTAAATGAGAAACGGCACCTTCAATATTTTGGATACCTTTAACCAAAGCAGCGTTGGCAGATTCGTCAAATAACTCAAACGGGTTAGACTGTATTTCTTCTGATAGCCCTTTCAGTTTTTTACCAGCTTCGTCAATAACGTCACTAGACTCTCTTACAGCCACCCTACCGTCTTTAAATGCAGTTTGAAGCCTTACCCCTACACCATCAATTTGCGACGCATATAGCTCAACCTGCGCTCGCATAGACTCAAAAACGTCATCATTCACATAGCCCATGCCCTGCATAGCAGTAATCATGTCTTTTAAACGCTGTTTTGGGTCTTCAGTATCAAGCCCATCAAACATTGGACTTAGACTGGCAGCAAGCTCATTAGCAAGTGCTATCTGTTCCGGCCCTATTATTTCAATGCCGGAAGCAGCACCAGTAGATTCTTTAAGCTTTGCCTGAATCTTATTAATGTGGTTATTGGCCCTATCTACACTTGCTTCTACCTGATTCTCAAATTCTGTAGCTGGGAACTCTGGCTCATGTACTTTGACAGAAAGACCTTTAGCGGTGACTGCGATCAACCTACCAAATTCATCATGCACTTTATTGAATACCAGCTTGCCACTATCTGCAACAGTAGTAAGGGCACCAGCCATGGTAGCAGTAGATTCCTTTGTAGCCTGCACAAGTATTTGCTGGCCGTCCTTCATGTTAGTGAAGAACTGCTTACCATTTTTCTCTAAAGTAAGGTAGCCATTTTCAGCCATCTCAGCCTGTTCAGCTTTCACTTGTTCAGTAAGTGCTGAATGTTCTTCAGAGATTCCACCTATCAGGGCAGCAGCCTCAGATTGAGTCACTGGTGTAACTGGTTTCTGAATTTCATTTATACTCGATTCATCATCCTCAACCTGATCTATGCCTTGTCTAGCAATGCGTTTTGCTGTCAAAGTGGCAGCAAGCTCTTTGGCAATGTTGTCCATCACCTCTTTGTGCCTTATTGCTTCTGCATCAAGGTCTTCACGCAACTCTATGGCGATTGCTGCTAGTTTTTTATTATGTTTTTCTGTAAGGTTGCTTAAATCAAGGGCAGCAGCCTTTTCTTTTTCTTTTATTTCTTCATCTATGGCCTTTTTATCAAATCCTAACTGAATTTTGGTAACTTGCTCCAAAGTGGCATATACTTTCTTTATGCCAGCTTCCGCACCTTTGGTATTCTTTAAACCTTCATATATGGAACCAGCCTGCTCAATAAGTTCCCTACCACGGTCTAATGCTTCCTGATCACCAGTAGTTCTCGCTTTGTTTATCTCAGCAATACCTTTCAGGTACTTATCCGTGGCTGCTCTTTGGTTATCTACCTCTTTCTCGTCATCAGTCAAGTCACGCTGACGAATTGCACGTATTTTGTCCTCTAGCGAGTACTGAAGTGATATAATGTCAGAGTGGGCTTTCCTTTCAGCATCAACACGCTTTTCAATCAAGGCTTCGCGTGTTGTTGAAAGCCTTTCTTCTATTTGGCTGACTTTTTCAGCATAAGACTCATTTTCACTTGCTACACTCTTAATGGCCTCTTTCTGAAGGTCAGTAGTTTTCTTACTTTCCCTTCTCTTCTCTTTTTCTACCTTTTCATTTAATGCGGCTTCATCTTTCTTGGCCCTTTCAAATGCGGTATAATTGTCCTTTAGGGCTTTGCGTTTTTGCTTGTAATACGCAGCCTCTGCCTTGGCTTCTTCCTCAACTGCCTTGGCATAGACTTTATCATCTACAAGTTTGTTCTCGCCTTTGAGTTTATCTAGTTCAGCAAGGGTACTCTTAGCAGCCTCGTACTCCTGACCATAATAGTCAAGAGTAGTTTGCATCTTCTGCTTATTGGCTTCTTCATGAGACATAACCCCTTTGGCCTGCATCAGTTCTATGTCATATACCAACTGCTCATGAACTGCTTTGGATGCATCACTGTACGCTTTGTTTGCAGCTATTAGTTCTTCTGGTACTATAGCCTTTCCAGTGATCTGATCAATTTTGTACTGAGCTTCCCTATTTATCCTAATCCTGGCATTAGCAAGGGCTTGTTCCTTACCCTTAAACCTAATAGTAGCTTTCTCAAGGGCAGCATCTCTTTCAGACAGAATCTGTGATACTGCACGTACATCTTCTGATACTTCCTGATTTGAATACTTTCTACGTAGAAGAGCAGCACGTTTCAGTATAGATTCCAAACCTTGCAGGTAGGTATCGTATACAGCCAACTTATCTACGTCCTCTTCTTCAAGTGCCTTTGCTTTTTGCTGGTCAAGTAGGGTAAGTTCATCTGCAAGGGCTTGCTTCGCAGCTATATTAGCCTTGATTCTCTTTTCATCATTGGCTGTCAGGGCTACACCAACACTCTTGGCTTTTTCTATAAGGGCTTCGGCACCATTCTCAGTGTCTTTTAAGTCATTTCTCCACTTTTCAACTATATTCGTGAAGCCATCAAACTTAATTTTTTGCAGTTTCTCAAACTTATAGATTAAGTTGTCTACACCTTCTTGGCCTATCCCTAATGTTTCAAGGATATCTCTCATGTGCTCTACGGTGTAGCTGGTATCAATAGTGCCCAATTTTACAAGATGGTTGAAAGCCGAATTGGTCTGCTCATTAACCAACTGCAATATATCTGCCAAATCTTGCTGTTGTGCGGTTAGTGGCTTACCATCGAACTGCGCCATGTACTCATTTAGTTCAAGTATGCTCTTACCAGTGGTAGCCATTTCAGCAGCAAATTGATTTGCCGAGAAAGCTTCTCCAAGCTGTGCGCCCCCATCCACAATAGCATTTACAAACTCAGAATGTGCCTTTGAATTGGCAGTAAACACACGTATCATGTCTGTGCCAAATCCTTCAACGGCACCGACAGCGGTGTTTAGCCCACCTACAACTACATCCTTGACAAGGTTGAAAGAACGCTGAACTCCACCAGCACTCTGATCTATTGCAGAAATTGAGTAGTTCAGGGCATCTGTGATCTTTTTAAGCTGTATTTCATCTATGGCATCTGCGTATGCACGTAAAGCTTCGCCACCATCAAGTATAAGACCGTTGAATGGGTCTATTTGATCTGCGGCTGCTGCTGCCTCATCTGCAACTTCAGATAAGCCTTCAGAAACTTTAATTAGTTCAAGGCGTAGTGTTTTATTGGTATCAGTAAATACAGCAGATTCTGCGTCTAGGCCAGCAACTTTTACATTATAGTCATTTATCTTGTTACCTAATGCGCCTAACTCACTGGCAGCAGTAGCAGCCTCCCTAGAAGCCTTTGCAGCGTTCTCAGCAGCTTGTGTGTACCGCATCAATGCACCAGCCACCAAAATCAAAGTAAGACCAAGGGGACCAAATGAGAGCATTAGAGCCTGTATGCCAGCTCTGGTGGTTGCAGCAGCTATACCCATCCTTGTAAATCCAGCAGCGATTGCAAGGAAAAGCTTTGTATTGGCAACTACAGATAAACTCTGAAATGCTGCAACCAGTGCAACTACAGTCGCAGTGACTAAGGTACCAGATATTACAAACTTAGCAAATGCGCTATCTGCCATCTCAATGAAAGCATCTACAACATCACGGCTTATATCTACAAGTGTACGCAGGGCGTTAGTTACACCAGCCTTACCAATGGCAATAGCCAGTACGCCCATCTTATCTTTTAAGTTCTTGATTGATACGCCAAGACCTTCCATCTGGGTAGCTGCCATGTTAGCAGCAGTACCAGTCCTGCCAACCACTTCTAGCATGGAAGTCAACTGCCCTTCTGTGTCAGAAAGTGCCAGTACAGCAGCAGCACCACGTTTTCCAAATAGGTCAAAGGCTTGCTGTGTATCTTTAACAACCAAGCCTAAACTTTGAATTACAGACAACATACTGTGTGACTGCAAGTCCAAATCACCTAGTGCAATGCCAGCATCTTGTGCAGCAGCAGCGAGTTTATCAGATGGATCTGATAATTCAGCCAAAATTCTACGAAGACCTGTACCAATTGTACTAGCCCTAAGACCAGAGTTGGCAAGTGTCATCATTGCAGCAGCCATTTCTTGGAAAGAAAGGCCAGCACTCTTAGCAATAGGACCAACGTAGTTCATTGAAGTACGCAGTTTATCTATTGTAAGTTTAGAACGGTTGACTGCATTAGCAAATACATCTACAACCATGCCTGATTGGGATGCTTGAATATCGAAAACACGCATAGCTGTGGTAACTAAGTCCACAGAAGATGCCATGTCTGATAATGTACCAGTTGCAAGGTCTGAGACCGCTTGCATGGTATCTATTGATTCTTGTGCTGAGAAACCAGCCTGACCCAACGTCCTCATACCTTGAGCAACTTCCTCGGCAGAGAATTTGGTACCAGATGCAACCTCGATGATCTTCTTACCCATCTGTTCAACTTCTAGGGTAGTTGCACTGGTAATAGCTTGTAAGTCTTTTAATGCCTGATCATAAGTGACGATTGCTTCCTGAGCAGCATTGGCAGCATCCTTAAGATTCATGATAGCATCAGCAACTATTCTGTACAATGAATAGCTTGCTAATTTATCTTTGACATCTTGCCAGGAAAGGGCGTACTGGTGGTTAGCAGCGGTACCTTCCCTATGGGCATCCCTTACACGCCTAGCACCATCTGCGGCTTGCTGATATTTAGTGCTAGACTGTGTAAGAGCAGTACCAACCTGATTAATGCTTGAAGTGGCCTTAGAGGAGAAGTTGCTAAGATTAGAAGTAACCTGTTTGCTACTCTTAGAAATAGCATCTAAAGGCTCTTTGACGGTTTTAAGGCTGTCAGCAACTTCCTTGAATTTGGAAGCTGCGTCACCGATAACCTTGATATATATGTTTACATTTCTTGTAGCATCAGCCATTATTTTACACCTGACATGAAAGAAGCGAGACGTTTCCAGTCTTTATTCACTTCTTCAACCGTAGGTTCGCTAGGCTTACCCATGGCATCCATACTCTTTAGTACATCTTTCAGGCCATTTTGAGCAAGGTTGGAACCCATCCACAGTTGAGTGAGGGTTTCCTTTTTCTCTTCTGTCTCAAGTTGTACTACAGCCTTGAAAAATACACCGATTTCGGCTAAACTGTACTGTTTAACGTCTATCCAAGAATGTCCGTTTGCGACTAATTTCTGAATAGCCTTAACGATTTCTACTTCTTTTTGGCTTTCGCCTTCTGAGTTATGCCTAGCTTCCCCGCTAAGCTCCTGAAGTTTCCCTCCAGTTTCTCTTTAGACTTCATGTTAACGGATATAACTTTTTCAAGGACTTCAACACTGAACTCAATTGGGAACCGTTGGAACTCCTCAATTGCAATGTTGGAAGCCTCCTCAAGTACCGCAGGGAACTGCTCAAGAAGTACGGTGGCAATTTTGAGTAAGTTTTCAGGGTCTGCGTAGTTATCCCAATTGACACCTTCTTCTGCCAATATGGAACCAAACCCTTTGAGTTGTTTGGTAATTGATGCTAGTTGTAGGATACCAAGTGGGATAATAGGAATTGCTTGCTTCCCAATGGTGAGGGTGTCTCCTGGAAACAGGGACTCGATGTCTTCTGTGATTCGTACACGTTGTTTATCAGCCATTTTTCTTCTTCCTTCTTCTTAGGCTTTATGTAAAGGCGAGGACAGGAGGGGAAAAGTCTCCTGCCCTCTGGATAGCGGGGGCTATCGTAATTCTTAATCCATGGTAATAACCATGTATGGTGCTTCTGGGTGTCCAACCTCATCTTTCAGAATTTCACCAGTAAACCCGAGGGTAGACCAGTCGTCTCCAATCATGGCAGTGTCGCCAGTGGGGGTCAGGGAACAGCGCCATATTTCCAGTTCCTGTTGGGTACCAGCAGGGTTATCAGAAACGAAACGTAGCTTACCTTCAACTTGAGTGTTATTGAACGCACGAATCTCAGTGTACTCGGCATCAAAGAACCCATAAGTGATATGCAGCACATCGCCTTCCGCAATAGCATTAGTCGGGGAAGTCTGATCTGCATTGATAAGGATACGCCCGATCACACCGTCTTTCAGGTCAGTGTTGATCTGGTAGTTACCTACGCCTTCTGCTCCAGCTTCATAGGTGATGGTATCAGCATCATCCTGTACGAGAATAACAACACCAGTTTGAAGAACTTCACCAGTGGCACTATTGACTTCAGCAGTACCAGCGACGTCGCCAGTGATGGTTTCATCGTCTACAAAGCCAGGAGTTGTCAGGGCAATGTATAGGGTACCTGAAGTGGCATCCGAACCAGCAGCGAGGGCTACAACGACACCTTCACCAGTGGCACCTGATACGGTCTCACCAACAACAAACAAGACGTTGTCAGCAGCGGAATCATCGTAAGGCAGGGCATAGTGTCCAATGTTACGATTGGCAAGGTCAGAACGTAGTCCAAGATGGGCGGTAACTGCTTCCGCAGTGGCACCACCAGCAACCTGAGTAACTTCGTTCAACTCACCGAGGGTCAACAGAGCAAGGTTCTGTTTATTGATTTCATCAAGGGTAAAGGTAACTCCAGGGGTAATCTGGGAAATAATCTCTTTATCCTTTGCTTTTAGTCCACCACGAGAACTGTAATGATCCAGCTTCTCAATAGCGGTGTTGAATGCGAATGCGGGGGCGTTACCTAGGTCGCGCTCACCCATATAAAGACCAGTAGTCTGATTCTTCTGGTCAAAGAAGACAACCCCTTTTCCAAGGGTATAGTTGTCGGTGCTAGGGGAAACAGCCATTGTTTATTCCTCCATTAGGGATTAGTTAATATTCCATCGTCAGTGTAGACTAGTGCCAACACCATACGTATTCCCAACATATCCGGCAAGTCGTAACCTGTCGGACCTTCTGTACGGATTTCCCTAATGAAAGTATTATTATCGGCCACGACTACACCTCCATTAAAAACAGCATTCCGTACTTCTGTAAATAAAGCTTTTATGTCTTGGTCATCGTCTGTCGCGATTTCCAGTGTTACTTCCAGCGCACGCCTACAAGGGTACCCATGCGCATTTCTTGAAGAATGAGATATTACTTCATCAATTCCTTCAGACATGAATACGCAGGGCAGATATTTTTTATCAATGGGCCTTGTAGGAGTCCGCTTAAAACCTTTCAAACCAAGGTCGTCCTTGGCTGTCACGATGCGATTTTCAACTTCCTCTAAGCCTAGTTCTCTATAAATCATTTAAAAGCCCTTAAAGCTGCTTCTGCAATGGCATCCACGATACGCTGTTGCCTAGATACAGAGAATGATTTTAACATAGACCCGCCCACAGCCTTTGAAGACCATATCCTTGAGCTACCATAGGGGGCTGCTTCCGTCAGTGAGGAGCTGCCTCTCCCATGAGCAACAACCCAAGGATGCTTGGAACTGGGATTAACACCAAATTCCAATGCAGGGGCTTGCGGTAGGGGATTAAATATCATGGAACTGGCTATCATACCCACCCCACGAGTTTTGTTCACCCTCCACGATCGCTTATACCTACCAGACGAGGTAGGTGACTTAGAAGCTATAATATCACGAAGCTTGATTGTTTCCGAATCAAGTGTTGCACGGACATTAGCCTCAAGTGTCTCATACACCTTTGAGAAAAATGTGATTTCATCTTTCAATGAACTCATACGACCCCTCTCAGTAATACGGTATATAATGCCTCTGCTGGATCAGTGTCATACGCTACGATAGAAAAAACAACGCCATTGTCTATGCGGACAATTTTGCTGGTTGTATCTAATTCGGTAATGCCCAGAGATCGAAGCTGCTTACCCCTGATAAGCCCTTTTACATCTGTAGGCTGGATTAATCTTGAAAATGATAGATATTGCACATCCCGCTCTGCGAAGTTGTCAATAATCATATCAACAGGAGTTTCGGTGCTTTTTACAGTACCAAAACCATCTTCAACTTCAGTCACATAGTTTACGGGCACAATAAGGCTTTTGAATACCTTAAAAATGGTCTCAGCAGCGTTATTAAAGGTCGTTTTCAGTGACATAATACCAAAGTACCTTTTAAGCCCTTACGAGTCTTACAACGCCAATACCGCTCTTAGTTGTCAATCCCTCCAGGATTTTCCAAATTTTATCAGGTATAGCGTCCGGCTTAGTGTTATACATGCCATCATCAGTTTTCAACAGCAGTGAAGAGGCACGTACTTCAGATAAGCCAGCAAGATCACCATCTGCAGTCCTATCGGCACTCAAAGAAGACAATGCCAACTCAAAAACTGCGGTTTTTACATCAATAGGGATTACACTCTCTGAATATAATTCCCCAATTTTATCATACACACCAGAACGAGGCCAATCCATAGATTGTGTGCCTGTAACCCTAGTACCTTTCCAAGTAACGTACCAATCCAGCATGGCAGAGGCAGAAGCGAGCATTTGCTCTTGGTTCTCCTCTTCTTCCCATGCCGAAGCGTGCGCCCTGTTAAGAAAGTAGGCATTTGCCTCGGTAAGTGTTACATAGCTGTTAGTAGCTGCGCCACCAACAGTAGTATCTAGAGCCATGGATTACTCCCTATTTTTTCGCCCTGCGTCTAGTTGGTGTTTTCTTTGGTGTAGCGGTAGTTTTCTTTTCAGCCTTTGGTGCCGGAGTCTCAGTTTTCTCGGCTTCGGCTTTTGGAGCCTCAACTTTTTCTTCGGCTTTGGGGGCTTCAACTTTCTTCTCGGTTTTGGGTTTGGCTTTAGGCTCAGTTCTACTCCATCCGGCAGCTTCCATAGCTGGAATCTGGTGAAGATCAGCAGTACATTGCTTTTTGCCTTTATACATTGTTGCCATCAGTAACTCCTTTCGGTAACAGTTATGTAAGGGTGCCCGAGTGGGGCACCCTTACTAGAAAACCACGTATTACTGACTATCAGCCAGAAGAGTAATTCTTCGGGGATCGTGAGCAAACGCACCACAAAGTAGATCGAGGGACATTGTGGTTTTCTTGGTGTTGATATCGTAGCCCTTAACGATTCGGATACTTACTCCGTTGTTTGCGGCAGTAGCGGTAACTTTATCTCCAGGCATATCCAGCATTGGGAAGGCAACAGCAAGTGAACGGTCATCGAAGATAGCTCCGTGAACGTCAACGACTGCACCACTGGCAACTGTAGTAACAGCAGCGCCATCCGGGATGATCTCGGTGATAGGATCAACGAGTGGGATTGAAGTAGAAGTTGCAACTACCTGCGCAGCAGCAATTACTGGACGTCTGCAACCTGCAATAGCAAGGCGGTCGCCAGCTTCAACCTGTCCGGTCAATGAATCAATGGTGAGGACTTTAAGTCCAATTTTGTTATTGGTAGCCACGGTATTGTCTGTGGTTGAACTACCATTACCAGCGGTAATTTCTGATTCAGGGAAAGTGATAGCAGAATACCAGTCCATACCCATGACGTGTCCCATCTCACCAGTACTCAGTGTGGTTTCACCAGCGGAACCACGAGTCTGTGATTGGTTAAACCATGTCTGACCGAGCATTTTGGCTTCGGTGTCAAGGTCAACCAGACAGAAACGAGAAGTACTCAACTGCTGGATGGTAGCGTATTTACGGGCAAGTGCGATGTCGGCAGCAGAGGCAAACAGGTCAGCAGATACATACATACCAGCGCCCTGAAGAATCTTGCTGGCAACATACTTTTCGGTCATTTCAGCCAGACGATAAGCAGCGGGACGAATTACCTGATCACTGAATGAATCAAGGTCAAGTACTTCTTCACGTGAAGTCACTTCGACAGAAACGTCAAGGTGCTTCTCGATCTGCATAGGACGACTGGATGTCTGAATGTCCTGAATATTGATTGTACCACTGAAATCTTCAGCAGCGTAGTCACCGTGGGTCCTGAAGGACACGGTATCGCCCTTTTTCCAACCGTTGGCACGACTGGTAAACTCGGAAGTGTTATCCTTGGCACACATGTTGGTCACTACAAGAGCGTCCTCAAGGTGTGTTAGTGCTTCCTGAGCAATGATTGAGGGGTGTTCCCAAATATTAGCCATTTTTAAATTCCTCCGTAAAGAATTTGTGTTAATTTACTGTTTTAGTTAGAGTGGCCGATACTATCTTACCTTCTTATGAATTCCCAATGGCCTCTGGCCTCCATCATCCTCAGGATATGTGCAGGGATGTCATTATTATGCTATATGCTAACATTCCTTTTGTCAACATAAAAATAGAATAAGTCAAAAAAACTTCTATTAAGACTTACCCTTCATTTTGTCACGCAGTTCACGGAAGCCCTTCATGTCACCACTTTTGGCAAGGGCAGCGAGCCTGTCCGTAGTGTCTGCGTCACCAGTTATATTGCCACCACGTGCTCCTGATCCTTCAGAAGAAGGCCAGTAATGGGGGCTTACCTCTTTAAGTCCTTCCATCCATACAGAAGGTGTCACAACATTTCCGTCATCATTCTTCAGCAGTTTGCCATTGGCATCCCTTGCTTCAACGGAACCGTCCGCACCGAGGGAGAACATTGTTTTTGCACGAAGTAGTACATCAGTGACAGCCTCTGGCCGTACACCAGCTTTCGTGGCAACCTCACGGAGAGCATCATCCATGATTTTAGTCTGATACAGACCTTTGTACTTTGTTTTGCCATCGGTGAGTTCAGCAACTTTATCTGCCAACTCAGTAACAGCGTTTTCATGCTCAAGGCGCATGGTAGAGGTTCTTTTCTCAAGAAGCTCGTCAAACTTACCATCACGGATCATTTGCGCTTCTTCACTTTCATTGATAAACTTCAGTGCCTTGATAGCCTCTTCAGGGTCCTTGATATCTGCGAACTTTTGCAGCTTCTCCTGAATAGTCTTCTTCTCACCAAGCAGTTCATCGTTCTTGGTTTTCAGACCCGCAACAGCCTCAGATATCTTACCATCAATATCTTCTGTGACAGCCTTCATCTCGGCTTCGTAGGTCTTTTCCGCTTGTGCCCTTTGATCTGCATCTTCAATAAAACTAAAATCCATTGTATTCCCTCCAGGAAATAATTACGGTGGTCTCTAACCACCAAGTAAAGGCTATCCTTTATTGGATACCATTATTCATCATCGTCACCGCCATCGGTGGATGATGCTGTACTACTTGAACTTGAACTATCCGGCTCCTTAGATGGAGCAGGCTCAAGTGTCAAACCTGTTTTGTCATAAATCTTTTTACCTACTATGATTTGCTGCATGTATTCTTCTAAGCTAATTGTCTGATCAAGTAAACCAGAACCGACAAGGTACTTATGAACTACACTCAGTGGTACTACATTCTGTCCAAAACCTTCTATGATTGACCTGATTACATTTGAGTCAGGAATACCATAGGTAAGGGCAGATGGTGCATCTATAGTGATCTCTTCAGGGTCCCAACCAGCCCATTTGCACATTAACTCAAGTCCACTCTTGATAGCATTAAGTGCGGACAGGTAAATGCTGTATATAGAAGCTGATTGAGTGGCCTGCCTGATACGTAGTGCCTCTGCAGACTCAACACCTTTACGGGTATCAAGAATGGCTACACCATGCCTGATGGCTTCCTCGTATAGATCATCAATATGAGTTTTAACGTGTTTCAGGGCAGCGGTATCTGTAGTTGTATAAAAAATCCTTGCCTGTGGGTCAGGCAGTACAATCATAACGGATGATCCAACCACATTTGGAAGATCATCATCATTAGATGCACCCACCATACAAAGAGTAGGATTGCAACTAAGATACTCACTGTTAGCAAGGTCAGCTTCCTTACGATAGATTTGGATGGAGCAGTTAGCCACAGAAAGCAAAGGGATAGGTTGGTTATCAGTGCTGTTGTTAATACTCCCAGCAACAAATAGAGGAAGTTCATCTACTGTTTTTCCTAAGTATGAGGGTTGTGTCAAAAAATCGGCAAGTTCATTTCCATTATCTTCAAAAATGCGGGAAACATACTTTTCATCTTCTATAATCATAACCCTGTAGATATCTACAGTGTCATGAGAGAAGATATCTTCAGTTGAGGGCATTTGCTCTTTCAAAACACCCAATACAAGATTCTTCTCTGAGCCAGTTGATTGTTCTTTCCAGTTAATGAACGATTCTGCTGTATACTGCACAAATTTGAACTGGTTGCTGTCGGGGTCAATATCAACCACTATAGGACATTTACCAGTCTGTAATATTTCAATTACAATGTCCATGAACAACTGCTGTATGGTAATCCCTTCTTTAGTGGCCTCTTTAATGATGTATTCCATCTTAGAAGGGACATTAAATTCAGGAAGCTTTGTAATGATAACACCCAAGGCACCTGAAAGGGCATACGAACAGATTTGCGGGTAATGCGCACGCTCAAGGTAGGAATCGTACGCATCAGCGTATTCTCCAGTCATTCCACCAGGACGTGGTAAGTACTTCTCTGCCTTACTTTTAATGTGGGACTCACTTTGAATACAGTCACGTATTCTGTCCCAGTCTTTTTGCTGTGATATATAATTTGGATGCCTCAACGATGGGTCTGAGCCTTCGGTGATGCGCTGTTTTCCTACAAAAGGGGTATTGCCTTTTTTAATAGCCATATTAATGTCTCACTTTTCTGCGCTTCATTTTAGTAAGTTTTCTAGTCAATCCATATCGCATTGAATCCATTGCATGATCTTCAAGGTCAGAGTCAATATCCTCTGGCTTCTTTTCATCAGTCTGCATAATGGGTAAAGTTCTGACATGGTGTCTAGCCTGTTCCATAAAATACAGTCCAGGATTCTCTAAGTCTTTCCTTTTAGCGGCACCGAGCATAGTTCGTATTAAACCCCAACCAGCAACTCGGCTGCCTTTCCCCTTGTAGGCTTTTCTCCAGTGCAGCCCATAAGAACGCATATTTGACGCTATTGAAGAACCATCAGTAACATCATAGATACTTGTATCCGCTGGACCGGACACCACCCTTATGTTAAACTCTCTTTTAATGTTTTTGTCAAGTTCTAAAACTCTTTCCGCTATTTGCTGTGAAGTTGCCCTATCACCCTCATTAACAACACCAGTCCAGCCGTAAATCTCATTTATGATCACGGCAGACCCCCTAGTGAAGTAAGGCAAGTCTATTTCATCGTCATACCCTTCTGGCTGCTCACCATTACATTCTGCAATGTATGAAACGCACCACGGCTTTGAAGAACCCCAGTCGAAGCTTCTTATAATACTCCAGCTACTCGGTATTTGGAAATAAGGCACTTTATGGATTTTTGGGTCCCATAAATCGGTGAAAAACCCACCAGCGATAATATCCCATTCACCGAGTACCCATGCCTTATATTTTACAGGGTCATCCTGTGCAGCAGCCAAAATCGTGTTTACGTAATTTGGATCGGCTTCAAGTAAGGCAGTGTTTTCGCTAAGACTGGAAGGGATATGAACTCTGGTTTTACCACTTTCCTTATCATGGAAAAAGGTAAGTGGGGGCATTGGGTCAATAAAATAGGATTTAACCCAACCATGTCCAGGGCCGGAAGGGTTGCAAGTGGCACGATACTTTCTTGGTACATGAGGGTCTGAACAACGATTACAAGACATCATTGCTAGGTAACATTCGTTAGTAGCCCAGTTTGTAAGCTCTTCCCAACCAATCCAAGGGTATTCATGACCATGATAGTTCCAATAATCGCTTGGAACACGCATATATCGCAAATACAGCGTTTCACCTTCAGGAAATGTCCATTTATGCTCACTTCCGTTATATTTGGCTCCTGGGAATATCTGACTGATCCATTTTTTGGATTTATTGATTACATCGGTCAATTGGGTGTATTCTTCACGAAAAAGGATTCCACGCCACTCAATTCCGTAACCTACGCCCACATGTTGCAAAAAATCCATTAACAGCGCATCTGTCTTTCCACCGCCACGGTTTCCAGCAATAAGGACTTCATCCGCAGGGCAGCTAAGGAATTTCTCCTGACTTCCTGGATGAGGCTTCCAAATTACGTTTTTTGGCGTATTTCTGCGCTCTATAACGGCTGTTTCACTCATAATTCACGACACCGATCGTTTTTTCTCGTTCACACTCGATAAATCTTACTACTTCGACCCCATTTCGGCAATGTTTCAGCTTATGGGCGACTAATTCCGCTATTTTTGGGTCGGTTGAGGCCAATCCTATCACATCACGGTAATTTGTCATCATTTCACGACGTATATCCCGCAATCCTGGGTTGGTTTCGTACATTCTGCGTGCCCTTTCGCTCATAAACTCAGGATTCCTCTCCAAAAACTTCCTGAACGACTCAACACGCTTTTTAATCGCCTCTGGGGTACTGTTGGCTTCCGTGCATTTCATGATCAAGGAACAATCCAGCCTTTCCAGCGCCTTTTTGCTCCTTAATTCTGCTGATGCACTCTGGTTCTTGGTAGTATACATTCTACCATTGTCCAGATTTCGTACTTTTCTACCCTTCCCCACGAACACTTTGCTCCCATGCGTCTTTATCCATCTGTCCAGGAACAAGAAGTACCCCTGCATTTACATTGAGGTTCTTACTTTCCATCTTATCAGAGTAGCCAAGCTTATTACTCGTCAAGAATTTGAACAATCCGGTATTGTAGCCACGGTTATCAAGGTTCTTTTTACCTTCAGCCAACCACCATGCTTCGTGCAGACTGGCCCCAACCTCATAGGCCATATTAAAGTCGGCAAATTTCTCTGCCCATCCACGCAAGGTTCCTATGCTGACCTCGAACTTCGCAGCTATTTCTATTTCGCTCAAACCTTCTCGGCTAAAACCGATGTAGGCCATCGGGTGGTACGCAGGCTGGTACTTACTGGCAGACATCATTGCCGTAGGGACTTCTGATGGGAGCAGCAGGTTCTCCTTAACAATCGGGTCGCCTCCATGCTTTTTACACACATCGGTCTTTCCCACTGCATTTCGTATGCATCCTTCCACAGCACATTTCTGCTTCGGGTATTTTTTGACTATTCTGACAGGACTCTTTTCCTCAACCACTTCGGCTTCTATAATACCTTCGGTGGGGTCCTGTATTACTTTTCGTTTCCTTCGCAAGGTTCTTTTAGGCATTTCTCAACCTCTTCAACGTCTGGTTAAACAACTGCATGTCCTCCGGGTCCAGCATGCTTTTGAGCATAGAGTCCGTGATGTACCCACTCAGCCCTCGGGCGGTATCTCCTTCCCAAGTATCAATAATATCGTGGCAAGTATCCAGTACATGGTCCTCTACTTTCTTTCCTCCAGGATCTCCGCATATGATGTGGTGTATAGCGCATACACTGTCTCGTACATTGATACTGGTAACTCTTCCGTTTATTCTGGTTGATACTTTCATATAAACCCTTCTACTTAATTCCTGTTAATCCTTCTTGGTTCTAATTCTTATACGACCAGCATATATCGTTTAAGAATGAGTGTCAAGTAAAATAATACAGGTTTTAACAAAAATATTTTCAGGTAAAGTAAAATACTACGGCTAGGTGGCTCTGTATTGGTCTGTGGTAGTCGGTGCGGGGTACCTGAAGGGGTTAGGGTGTGCGGGGGGTGAAAATTGCTTACAGAGCATTTTACGGGTAGGGGCTGCGGGTACCGGATACGGGCTGCGGATGTAGGAAGTGGAAATAGGGGTAGGGTGTGTGGGATGTAATTAATAATACAGTAGGTGGAATAAAAGTTTGTCTGACACGGCCCCCACCCCCCTGTGTACCACAAAAGGGTTATCACCCCCTTTTCACTGGCAAGCTTTGCAGCCTTTCAACGGCTGCAAAAACCATTGCTTAACAGGTGCAAGTATCATTGCAAAAAACCATTGCAAATAAACTTTACAAAAACGGGGGCAGCGTCAATTTTGATCAAATTTGCTAAAAAGTGACATATTTTTTAAATTTTTTTTTATTTTATGTACGTTTTTTTGTAAAGCCTTACTAATAAAGGCTTTCAGCGGTGCAAAAAACACTAAAAAAGGGCAAAGTGACAACAAAATTGAAAAATAAACCTTGCAAAGCCCTATATAGGGTGCTATTTTGACCTTGACACTTTGAATAAGTCAAGGTGTCAGGGGCAATAGGCCCAAACAACCACCACAAAGGGTGATAGTATGACAGCTTCAAAAAGTAGTGAAGTAGTAACAACTGGCAAGGGCGCAAGTGTTGAAACCACAGCAACCAAAAAACCAGCTAAAAAGCAGCGTGGTAGTTTAAGGCTTTCAAAGGCTGAAAGCGGGCGGTTGTTGGCTACCTTCATTGGTAACACTGCTTTAATGTTACCCGTTACCACTGGTAAGCACTTGAATGAAGTAAAACCACAGCTCAAAAAAGCTGATAACCTGACAGCCTTTGGTCATAAGGTTGACAGTGCTGCCACTTCAGCTATTGACGCTTGGCTGGTAACAAGTATCAACACTGGCACCATTGACACCGCTGCCTTGTGTGATAGTGTTGCAACTTGCATGCAAACAACCTCAAAATGCAAGGGGCAGCCCCCTGTATTGCAGGCTTGGCACACACTGCAAAAAGTTGTTAGCCACCTGAAAGCCTTTGAAAGTGACACACACTTTGAAAAGTACCTTGCAAAGCGTATGGTAAACAAGGGTTACACTTTGGTTGCAGCCAAGTCAATACGTAACAGCTTAACACCTGTAATGGTACCTGTTAGGGCTGATTTTCAGCGGGCAAAGCTGGCACTGCAAAAATCAAAGCGTTACATTGACGCAAAACGCAAGTTTGACGCTGCCAAAAAAGCCAAGTAAAACGGCTTAACTGTCAGGGGGTGAAATTTGCCCCCTGACAAGTTTTTAATTCAATCAATAGGGTGATACTAATGGCAAGCAAATTTAACGGTACAGGGGCAAATAGGGTGCTAAATGAGCAATTTTCAATTGCTGACAGCCTTTCACTTGTCAACCTACTTGAAAGGGCGACCTTGATTATGCGTGAAAATGAGGAAAACACCGACCAGCAAGAAGTCATTTTGTACGCTGAAGGATTACCCACATATGAGCCAAGATACTCACTGGAGAGAGTAGTATGATAATCCATATCATCATTTGGATATTGACCAAAAAACGGGCATAAAGCCGGAACCTTAACAGGGGAGCGAAAGCTCCCTTTTTTTGGGCCGTTTGAAAAAGAATGAGGAAAGGGGAATGGTGCAAAGCTATTCCCCTTTCTTTTGTCGTTTTGTAGGAATAGGAAGCCCTTTCGAAGTGGTCCAGCCCTAAAGTTCCAGTCAAACTAATCCTGTTCCTTTATGCGAGGAACAAACCCTCGCTGGTTATGCGAGCGACCAATAGTCCTAAGTAAATGTTTTTATTGACAAAGCCTTTCGTTGTTGGTATGCTACACCTGTAGCATGGGGCTGGCCTGTGTTACAGAGCAGCAAAATTCAACAAAGGGGAATGAGTTATGGCAAGATTTGAATTTAACACTGGTCGGTTCTACCACAAAACCAAAAAGCAGATCATCAAATGCGTGGAGGTTGATGGTCCTGTGGACTGGTTTAATGAGGATTGTAAGCAGCGGATCATATTTGTGGACGAAGTCCGTCAGATATCCGGTGTGATTGAGATGTGCAATCCTGATAAGGGGAGTGTCCTCAATGCGTATGACAAGGGATTCTATACGGTGGCATCTACAGAGGAAGCCGCCCTTGTTTAAGATGCTGGATATAGAGGGGATGGTATGGTGTGGGAATACCGTACCATTCCCAACAGGGGGATATGACGGTTCCCCTTCCTATGCAGGGCTCTCACTATCGCTGGGCAAGAGGTTGATTTTGTTTGACATTGCTTTTCTATTTTAGTACATATATAACTGAGGGTAGGGCACAACGCTCTGCCCCTAACCAAAGGAGTAAGTTATGGCAAAGGCAGAAAACAGCGGTCAATATGCAAGGGCTTGGAAAGGGGAAGTACAAAACATTCTGTACGGCCCTGTTATGGATTGCACTGATGAAGAACTCAAACAGCAGATGCGGGATACAGTCAGCCTCCTGAATGACCAGATTGATAAGGTGGCTGCACAGTTGGTTGAGGACGGCACATTTAAAGAGTAAGGAATACCCCTACGGGGTATTACCTTAAAATCACAGAAAGAGGAACATTATGGCAAAATACACGTTCTATTCACTGGTACTCCAGAATGCATTTGCAAAAACACTCCAGGAATGCAGATTAATGTACACTTCTGAGCCTGGAACAAAGGACGGAATGCCCGTTCGTCACTATTATGCAGCGAGTGGGCTGCTCTACCAGCAAAACTTCCGTGCCACCTTCAATGCGTTCGTACTCCTTGAAACAGAGCAGGAAATTGAGTACGCTGAGGAAGGCGCAACTGATGTTATCAGACACACAGGCAACAAATTCGTATTTGAAACAGACAATCAGGCCGTGACATTCCAACAGGCAATGCGCAGGCAGGGTATATCATGGAGTTCAACCATTGAGGAACGCCACGGTGACACTCCACTCATGATATTCCTGTGTGACCCACGGTACGATCAAGTGTGTACCCAGATTCAGGACGCTATTTATGAGGGCAGAACGGGTGAAAAGTAGGTTGTGCCCTAATGCGAGTGATCAAACCCTCGCTGACGACATCGAAATGGCCCCTACACCGTTCGCAAGGGGGTATGCCTATACCATGGCATGCCCCATGCGTTACGAAGACGTACAGAGCAATTTAGAACCTTTTGAATAAAAACGAGTCTTCACATGTTAAATGTGTTGACGTTACCGTTCCGTTATGGTATATGTACTATATCATATTTAAAAGGGCTGACCACAACGGTCGCTGCCCACTTACCCTAAGGAGGGTACAACATGGCAAAGGACAAGGCAACACAGGCAAAGGACAAGGCTGCTACTTCGGCAGCAAAGAAAGCTGCTGACAAGAAAGCTGCCGATGCGAAAAAGGCTGCTGACAAGAAAGCTGCTGACAAAAAGGCAAAGGAAGCCGCTCGTGCGAAGCCCAAACCTACCACACTCCGCAACATTGGTAGCGCACTGAAAAAAGCTGAGAAGGACCTCGCCGGAACTGACACCATCAGCAAAGGTAAGAAGGAGGCGCTCGCTGGTGCGAAAGCACTGGTTGACATCGTCGGTACCAATATGCTGAAGGACGGTAAGCAAACTCCACTCGGCCATCAGGCACACCGCATCAACGGAATGATTGACAGGGCCATCCTGGAATCAGCCACTTCCGGTGACATTGACATTGCTTCCATTCTGAAAAGCATTGCCAAGGAGAACCCACCCAGTCGCCGTACCGCTGTTGATGACAACAAGGGACTGGTGAAGCGTTGCGTTTCGCACCTGAAATACACTTCCGGCCGTAAGAGCGACCACCAGACCAGCCGTTACGGTGCCCTGCTGAAGAAACTCGGCTACAACAAGGACCAGCAGGCCAAGATCATGGCCTCTGTCAAGCCGTGGGCACTCTACTTCGAGCAGATGACTGGTGCTGCGAACTGGTAGGTCTTTTACCACGCCTACTTTACTCAGCCTGACGCTTTCGCTCCTGAGAGTGGGGTAAACTGGCTGGAAACGAAGTAAACTAGGCGTGTAACTGGCCCATTCGTAGTAAACAATAACCGAAGGGGGTGGCATATTTCCCTGCTGCCCCCTTCAAATGAGGAACCCGTTATGCCTGACTCCATCAAAGAAATACCTATACCTGACTCTGTCAAGGGACACGCCACATTCACTGAAGGCGAGCACGAATCACACCTTACTCCCCTTGACTCATACGTACTCCACCTTATCAAGCACTCACCAGAAGCAACCAGCGACCCTAATGCTGTACTCGCTGACAGGGAAGGTGATTTAACCAGACTATTTTCATAAGGGGAATTACATGTGGCTCCACTTGCTGTTATGGCTCTTATGTAGGCGAAAGGAAAAGAAATGACAAACCAGACCAATCAAGCATATTACCCAACAAAGGACAAAGGATCCCCTAAATGCGGATTTACATCCAAGAGAAAGTATGCGAACGAGAAGGAAGCACGTGACGCACTGCACCTCCAACAACAGTATGGGGCCAGTGTAAGGCGATACTATCACTGTCCGCACTGTAAAGGCTATCACTTAACAGCGGAGCGTGTGCAAACGAATACCAAGGGTAACAGAGTACGAAAACCCTATAAGCGTGTTAAGCGCAATTGGTTGTTCTATGATGGGGAGGAATGTTGATGGGGCATATACGTGTTGACGAAGAATATAGGAAGTTGGCTATTAAGAAGAAGAGGCGTTTACGTTGGAAGCTGGCTATAGGGGCAATGCTTATAGTGCAGATTGTGTGTATGGCTGGAGGCGTTAGTGTCTTTATGAGTGAACCTGGAGAGGAACTTGCTATGTGTGTCTTGATGACATTCGTGGTGGGAGCCTTTGCTTATACTATACCTAGTGGGGAAATGTGATGGTGTACGAAGCCGTGATGATATTCATAGGAGTAGTAGGGCTGGTGTTCTTGTTCGGTATCTTTAATAGCCTTGGTAGGGTGATTAGGCTTCTTGAGCAGGTTATCAGGGAGCAAGGGGCATTAGGGCAGGAAACCATTAATGTTCTGAAAAGTATGAGGAGGGTCCTGTAATGAGTAGTGAAAGAATCCGTATTGTTGGTGCCGTTATTGAAAGCGGAAGTGATTTCTGTGGCAGGTGTCAGCACGTGTACAAGGAAGAAGGTGAGTGCAGGTGCAGGATATTTAGTTCTAAGGCGTTGCCGTTAGGGGCAGGAGGATTCCCTTTTCGTCATGCCCTGTGTATCAAGTCAGAGATCATGTGCAAGAGTTGTGGCATTGTGCCTATGTTTCCTGAGCCTGAGGAAGCCGATAAAGTATTTAACAAACTGAGGGAGTAATTATGTCTAGAGTGGAATTGAAGAATCCAACCAGCGTTGATTCCATAGGGGATGAGGTCAAGGCTATATTTGATACGTTTCTTGTGTGGGATGAACTGGCTAAATCTGGCAATACTAAAAAGAGTTGCAAGTACGCCTTTAACTTTGTCAATGGATGTCCTGCGTGTCACTTCGTTGCGGAGAGGTACAGGGATAAAAGTTTTGAGTTGCACGATGCTGACTTTATCTACTATGGTGTGAACTTCGCAAGTATAGGCATGAATGTGGAAATGTGTCTGCATTGTCCTTGCCTTAAAGTGTGGGACCAGCCATTGATAGTAAATATGTGTCCGTGCGAGAGCGAACGCATTTCTGAAAATGACGAAGCGGTGTATAGCCCTTACCTTAAATGGAAAATGGCTCCATATGAAATGGAAAACTCTACTGAAGAGGATACCATGGAGCTTAGGAGGGGGTACGCAAGGGAGATCGCTGATGGGTGCGCAAAGCTCATTAAAGATATGATAGGCATGGATGTCTATGAGGAGGGACAATGCTCAGTGTAGGGGTGGTATTAATCTTAATGGTGGCATGCTTCCTTAGTGGGGGAGCATTCGGGGTGTACGCCTGTAGTCAACACACAGGGGAGTTCCTTATAGGACTTGTACTGTTGTGTGCATCTGCTGTGCTGCTTGCCTTTGCTCTTAACCAAGAAGGGCTGCTACTGGCTATGGGAGGTGTGTGATGGCGATGATGTTAAACCTATTTGGATTGTGTGCAGCACTTGGTGGATTCTTCACAGGGCTGTACTTCAAGACATTCAGCATTATAGAAATATTACTGGCTGCTTTCTTCATTGGTGTCGCAATGGGGATTGGACAGTCTCTTATTGAACATCTACCAATATTAATGCAATTATGAAAAAGAAATTTACAGCAAAATCCGCTTTGCGGTTTGCCAGAAAACACTGGCTATGGCTGGCTGAGAATCCACTAAGTCCAAAGGACGCCTACCCACCAATAAAGGAAATGTGGGCCACAAGTAGGCGGGCGTTGGACAATGACTGCTCCCTTTGTGAGTATGATGAACACGCAAAGGCTAAGGGAAAGAACAAATCGTGTACAGCCTGCCCTATGTTAGATAAGTGGCCTATGGTGGAAGGTGGGCTAAATAGACACTGTAATCATAATGTATTAGATTTACATGTTACAAAGGACAATAGTTCTACTTACTATGCCATGTGGGTAGATGCCACTGCCAAAAAGCAGCCGAAAACTGCATCTATGTGGGCACGCAAAATGGCAGAAACTATGGATGCAGAACTTAAACGCCTAAAAAAGGAAGGGTGATATGGCGATACTAAAAATTAGAAAGATTAAACCTGAGTCTGTTGGGGATGTCGTCAAATGCTACTTGGACATGTACATCATCTGGAGTATAGTTGCCATCAAACAACTCCATACCAAAACAGAAGTTGAAGAGGCAAAGGAATTTGTAAATCTGTGCCCTTGCTGCTCATATACTATTGGGTTGGTGGAAGCCTATGAGGAGATAGAGGTATCCGGTATTTTTAATTCTGTAGGGATGGGGGAGCATTGGTGTGAACACTGCCCTTGTTCTGAACTGTGGTATAATGGTGAAGAAAGTACATGTATCCCTGATTGTGAGGAAGAAGGGTCGCCATACGCCTCATGGGACTATGATGGTGACAATGCCCCTGCTAGAAAAATAGCACTATTCTGCGCAGATAAGATTAAAACAATAATAGGCGTGAACGTCCAATGCCTTGGGAGGGTTGACTAACTATGTCTGAGAATGGAGAGGGCACCGTCCTTGAACGTGTGTTCGAAAAACATAAACGCAACTGCCCTTGGAATAGTGGCAAGCGTTGTAAAGTAGAGGGGTACAGGTGGTGTGCCATGGATACGTGTGGTGTGTTCTTTTGGGCCACCACTCTTGTTGAAAGTGGATATATTAACGGGGACATAAGAGGTGTTTCATGAAACATGTTAAACAGGGAGAGTATTATACCATAGGGCCAGAAGTTGATGAAAATGGGACAATGCTGCTTGGCAGGACTGGGGCAGATACTCTTTTCATGGAAGATAAAAGAATAATGAAAACGCTGTTTATGGACAAAGATGATCTGTCGTGGAGAGTGTGGGCACTACTTGAATCCTTTTTAATTTGGAATGAGCTTGCCCGTACTGGTTCAGATTATAAAGGGGATGTCCCTTCAAGTAGGAAGTTCTTGAACTTGTGCCCTGCATGCCATCACTCCAGAGGGGTGTTCAAACAAGAAAAGCATGGTGGGCCGAATGTAAATACACTGACTGTAGACGGAAGATTCAATAGTGCCCACCTCCTTGGGGATCAATGCAACTACTGTGTCTTGCTCAAATTGTGGCTCGGTGAATTTGGTTATAGTAGTGGGATTGATGCTGCATGTGAAAGGACAGAATCGTTGTACCACAGATGGAAAAACAAAATCACAGTTGAGGAAAGAAAACCGCTGGCAAGTGAAATAGCCCAATTCTGTGCTGAAGAGATATACAGAATTGTTGGTGTCAAGGTTCAATTCAAAGGGAGGGTCCGTCTAAGGAAAATGAGTACTTGACATTGAGATTCTGTTGAGTATATACTTTGGACAAAGGAGGACACAATGCAAACACAAGACTTATACAAAAATTTTAAGTACGTGATCGGTGATAAACTGGTACATTGCGAAACTGCTTTGTCTTTTAAACGTAAAGAGCGTAGAAAAGCACCTGACCGCAGAAAAGGCGACAGGAGAGCAGCTACCTCATAGGGGAAAACATGTCACCATTAGTTGCGGAAGGTATTATTTTCTTTGGGGCTATGGCAAACCTGTTCTGGTTTTTTCAGTTCAGGAGTCCCAAAGGTGAAAGGTTTCTACTAAACTTGATTGTTGGGATATTCATGCTTGGAGTCTGGGCAACCAAATTTTAAAATAAATGCCTCGGGGTATTGACTTTATCATTCTACTATAGTATATATACTAATAACAAATGAGGTTACGGCAAGCAGTTCAATCTTTTGTTGGGAGTGTATTATGTCTACTATCAGCAGCATCATAATCAACGGAAAGCCCCTAACCTATCGTATTACCGCTGTTTTCCAATACATGGAAAACTATGGTGCCCACGACTGGGACGGAAAGGGCGAGTGCCCTCAACGCTGGAAAAGCAAGGGCGGGCATGGTGTCCTGCTCGCAGACGGCATCACCAGTGAAATGTTGCAGGATGACGAATTTTACTTTTCACTATGTAAAAAAGCCCGCACGCATGAGTCATCCGACGACTGGACTCAGTACTGGTTCAGCCATCTTGACATTGCCCTTACGGGTTCTCCAACTTACAGAGACGTAGTAAACGCCTACTGTGACTTCTACATTGATATCGACGAACAATGGAACATTGTTGATAATCAAGAAGAAAACCCCAACGCCCCTATCGACAAGTGGGATGCCACCGCTGAGTCTTTGGGGTACCTCAACGCCTAGGAGCATATTATGTCTAAGACAAAGAATGCATTGTTTACACTTGCATACAAAGCACGATGGGCTGCGGAAAACCAACGGCCTCAATTCTTTCAGGCAGGGTTCTGGAATAAACTTGACTGGATAGCCAGCCATTCCAATGGAAAACTCCCACTCACTGGTGATTATCTGTACCAGACTGTTACTTCTGTTTGTGGGACAGTGACCCTCAAATTACGCCTGTCACCATCCGGCCCTAAATTACGGAAAGGAAAAGCAAAGCACCGTGTATCTGTGTATTGTGACAAATGCGATACATGGGTGTGGGCTGGTCGTATCAATCAACACAAGTGCCAAAGAAAACCACTGGTTCTTGGCAAAGGCATGGTGAATATTCCGCTCAATGAAGAGCCTAGGATTGCCACATGAAATCTTTCGAAGAAGCAAACAAAGCAGAACATCCAGCAGAAACACAATGGCACTATGCCCCACTAATTGAAGCTGGATTCACATGCACTACTCCAATGCAAACTGGGTTTGTAAGGAAATACAAATATATCAATAAGGAAACCTTGGTAGTTATCAGTGCATCTACCGGAGCTAATGCAGATTACTGGGTAAACGAAACCACTGGTGAGCATGGTTATTGGGATATGCTAAAAAACCATCTAACCTCTGGAATTAAATAGAGCAGAATGTGACCTGCTCCACTCAAGACTGTAGGAGAATACAATGATAACCTTATATCTATACTTGGTGCTGTTCGTACCCTTCACACCAGCCGACGATTACACGTGCTCTGCTGACTATGATTGTCAGATAGAGTGCTTTGCCAAAGGTAACGATGACTGCTTCTACTAACTGGAGAGCATACATGACACTATCACCTAAAGAAGCACTACTGGCTACCAGTATGGTTTGGAAAGCTATGTGCTTTGAAAGCCTCTTTAGAAAAGAGGATGTAAAGTGGGCAGAAATATTTGCGCATAACTGTCCTTGCTGCCAGTATACCCTAGAACAACTTCATCAAAATGGGGAACTGCAAGAAGAGCAAAAAATTGACATGAAGACACCCCCTATGTGGGTACACCAGTGCGAAAAGTATTGTCCTATGTGGAAACAGTGGGGCAGTGAGTTCTGTGAGCATGGGCGCAAATCCCCGTATAAAAAATGGAGAAATTTTAAATATAGAACAGGGTATGAATATGATTTACAATTCTTTGCTCTATTAATTTCAGAACTTGCCAGTGAGGCAATAGAGGAGGCAGCGTGGGACAAGCAAAAAACAGAGGCACCTTTGAAGAGCGCAAAGCAGCAGCGATAGCCGAAGGCCGTAAAAAAGAAAACAAACCCAACGTACAGCAGGTAAGGATGGCACCCCGTTCACCAGAATCTACAGCTTTGGTAGGTGCCCTGTACGCTTCTGCCCTCATGGGTGGCTTTGGGAACTGGGGGAGAAGATGAAAAGAGAAGAAATTGTCAGGTGGGCGAAAACTGCCACAATGTTCTCCATTGCTATGGGTGTGTTTTTTCTTACTACAATAGAGGATAAAACAAACAATGACATAGCGCAGCCCGTAAAGAGTGTCTCACGACCCAAAAATGAGCCTATGACGTGTCGCACGCATGATGGCAATATGTACAGCATAGCCTTGTCAGAAGTGCCTCACGACGCATTTAATGGCCCTGAATATAGGGAGACACTATGCAGCTTTATGTGGATGATGTACGAAGTATTTGCCACAAAAGGTGATATGTCCCTTGAAGAGTATCAGCTAGAACTTGAAAAACATGGGGCACAACTGGACATCTAGGAGGGGTACCAATGGCAACATTTATTATTATCCGAAAAAGCACAGAAGAGATTGTTGGAGAGTGGCACGAAACTCAAGGTGAAGCCGATGGCGAAGCTATCCACTTAGCACGGACTGTAGGTGGGACTTTCATAGTCGCTGAGTTTAAAACTCAATGGAAAAAGAAACCTAAATCTGAAAACGTAGGCGTAAAATACTGCTAGGAGGCAACATGTCTGAAAAGGCGAAAGCACTTGCAAGGTCATTGGGAATGTTATTGGGTATGGTTGTTGTTATCTTACTTCTGTACTACCCTGACACTGTAAAGAAAGGCGATAAAGCAGTTGTCACAGAAACTATGGTGATGCGTAAGATTACATGTGGCAATGTGGTTCACGATGTAGCCATTCCAGCATACGCACCAGAGAGTGAAGTAATTGAAATCGAAAAAGACTTCTGCAAGTTTGTTGCAGAGGGGTATGAATAAAACTCTATTGCGGGGGGTATCATGAAGGAAGTAACAGATAAAGAAGTTAGTGATCTTAGGGGTATGGAACTTATATACTTGTTTGACGACGGCAATGGGCCTGAACTTTCTGGGAAAAGCACCCCTGCGTATGTGGCGCAAGCTGACAGATCCAAAGGCATTACTATTATGGGATGTATCCCTGAAGGGGATTACCCAGATAGTTGTGGTTTTACTCCAGGAAAAGAAGTAATCCTGCAATGCTGCAACTCCCATGGTGCCCCAGATGCAGAAGACTTTGTTGAGATATTAAGCGAGTATATTACTCTTATAAAGTCTGGTGTGTTCCAACGTACCAGTGCAGATACTGCCAGTAAAGGATCCGCAGGAATGCACGAAGCCTGCGCATTCTAAAGGCAATTGTTATGAAATTCAAAGGATTTAGCGGAACAAAATACCATGGAGGGGATGCGTATGTCTTCAGAAAGGGTGTATGTACTGTGCCAGGACTCAGAATTGGCAAAAAACGTATCAGAATTACTATTAGCCAATTCAATAGACTGTGTAATAGTAGACACAGGGGATGAAAAGATGCTCGGTGTTGTAAGTACAGGACCTAGTTTGGCTGATGCTATCCATGTACTTAATTCTGGTGGCACTGTTGGTTTTATGGGCCTTGAAGAAATGGCTATACCAGAAAACATAATCGAATTAAAAGCAGGGGATATCCAAAATAAGATGGACTTGTTGACAGCAGCGTGCTCTGTTGAAGAGCCTAAAGATAAACGCCCAGTACCAAGATTCAAAGGTAGGCAGGGCGGTAAAAAATGGAGAGGGTAGCATGGCTGCACAAAAAGTAGTTGTCCACCTATATGCCGAAGATATAAAAGATGAATTGAAGCAGGAAATACTAAATGAAGTTCTTGCAGATATATTTTTATATCCAGATGCAACTGGTGTACATCTACATGGGGTGGAATTTAAAGTTATAGCCCCAACACAAATTTCGTACAAAGAATTGGCAGAGTACTTAATTGAAACCTTCCATGAAGGGGATAAATCAGCTAAAACTGGGATGAAGTCATTTATAGAAGCAGCAGATATGATAAGAAAAACCCTAACAGATGAGGAATAAGTAATGGCAGAAGAATTAACGGCAACATTGGCAGATAATAATACACAGTATCCACTGTTCGTACTGCATGAAGGTGGTGGATTCTACACACCAATCAAAATCATGCACATGCACGAAGCCCACTATCTATACAATAAACTCGGCTGCCTGCTGGCAAAGGCTGGTTGCATTTCTGAACACAAACATGCAGATTTGACGACGTAATTAGTGCTTGACACCGCAGTTCCTTTATAGTATATATAGCATAATAGGTCAGGGTATTTCACCCTGCCATTTCCTACACGGGAGCACGATATGGCAAAAAGTGCATGCACAAAGAAAATGATCAACCCTGACAGGGTGATGGAAGCCATCAGTGAAATGTTCCAGCAGTACAATGATGGTCTGATCATGAGAGGTGAATTCGTAAGGGGCAGCATGGCAAAGCTTGAAGAGCTTGTTGAAAACGACCTGCATGACGCAAGGCGCACCATCCTTTCTTACGGGTATGATCAGGAAAGCTTTTTCAAGTATATGGAAAAGAAGGCAATAGCTGAACTGAAAGAACAGTAAGGGGCAAGGGCATGAGCGATACAATAAAAGTCTGGTCATGGCATTGTATACCGGACTACTTCACAAAAGCCAATTTTGCAGAAAAGGGTGTTATCCCCCCGTTTAACTTCAACACTACCCACTTCCGTTTACCAGTACCTTTAGAAGTACCTGCCAACATTGAATCAAAAGACGCCCTTGGTTGGGCATTTGATTTCTTTAACTGGACACATGTTGACTTCTTAGCACCAGATGAAGTCAATGATTCTGCCAGAGAGCATAACACCCACGCCTCGCAATCAGTTGGTGACATTGTGGAAATTGAGGGTAAAGGTTTCTGGCTGGTCAGAGGCGTTGGTTGGGAAAAACTTTCAATATTTGATATAGCGAGGGGAGATCATGGCGCAATTTAAAGTAGGGGAGTCATTGGCAAAGCATGCCAAAAAGGTAAATAACCCGCATAGGCTGGAAGGCAACATCTATAAAGGCGGTTGCGGGGATCATTTCATGGTAGTTCAAGTAGAGTATGGTGGTTTTAACGTAATTATCATGGAATCTGGCAATCGCATCATGGATACTGTCTACCTACAATCAAGTAATTTTCCATCAGGACTGTCCGCTCGTGATGTGTTGCGTAGAATACACGAAAGGGTGCGTATGCACTATGGGAAAGTGTATTACGCTGGTAAGTTTAACGAACTTACTGGGAGTGAATGATGAGAAAGACATTTAAGCAAAAGAAAGGTGAAACCTTCAAAAAACATGCGAAGCATATGTTCTGGCCACACTCTCTTGAAGGGTCAGTATACATCAGAAATAACAAGCCATATCTTTTTACGCAGATTCACGATGCAACTTTCACGATGATAAGCCTGAATAACGGCAATCGGGTATGTGAAGGTGTCCTATTTGATAAATTTGTTGAAGATAAAGGGGCATCTGGGCAGCGCACCCTACGCACCCTGTCAAGTAGAATGATGGGAACATTTATCTACGCTGGTACGTTTACCGAATGGCTGGAGGACCAGAAAAATGGGACTGTATAAAGAAATAGACCACTACTTTGCTGAACAAGAAAAACACCAACACCAAATTTACGATGATGCCTGTGATATTGGGATACCTGTTGATGGCATAGATGACCAACTCTGCGTAGAAGTACAAGAAATGCTTAGTGGCAAAGGTGGGTGGGAAGGCTTCTGTACTGGTCTGAAACAACACCGCACAGAATCACGGCACCAAAATGGTTCCCTTCATTATGTCAGCATCTCAATGTACCTATGGTGGGAACAGATTGAAGGTACAGATGATTTACACCACTGCACGAAAGTTACGGTGACGTACACCAACGACCCGATACACAGAAAAAAGTTTATAACATTCATGAGACAAGGTACAGCGTGTACGTCTGCTGACATATGGGAGGGTGAAAGTGGCACTTAAAAGCAACTCTATAGGTAAATTCCACGGTGAACACCGCTTCCTAAGTAATTTCCACCAATCACCGATAGTTTACGGCACTGATCTGTGGATGACAGCGGAGCACTTGTACCAATCACTCAAGACTGACATAGAAGAAGAAAAACAACAGATACGCAGGGCACCCACACCAGGAAAAGCCAAACAACTTGGCAGGACAGTTACCATGTGCGCCAACTGGGATGCGATTAAAGACGGTATGATGCTCATGTGTCTGCGTCTAAAATTTGATCAGAACAAAGCCCTTGCAGATGAATTGATTGCCACTGGCAGGAAAATACTTATCGAAGGGAATGTGTGGCATGATAATTACTGGGGAAATTGTGTGTGCCCCAAGTGCAGGGACAAGGCTGGTAAGAATATGCTTGGCAAGTTTCTGATGCAGGTGCGCAGGGAAGAAAAATACTGTAGGAGTCTATAATGGGATGGCTCAAAGCGTTTTTCTGCGTAAGCTGTGATGGGGAACTATCATGGGGGCAAAAAATGTACTCTAATGGATGCTGTCCTAAATGTGGGGAAAATACAGGTCTCACTATAGTAAGCACCTATTCAAAATCGTACAAATTAGTCCGTAATAAGCCATGGTGGAAAAACATTGGAAATATGTACAGCAAAGTCTGGAAAGAATGAAACCGCCTATACAACTTTATAACAAATGGCAGAATGCGTTTAAAAAGCTCTAAATGCGTCTGTAAGCAATTTTTAAGGGGGTGGGTATGCTATGGTATACCCACATATAAAAGAACCTTATAGCTCAAATAGGAGACCTTATGAGTGATGACAAAATGCAGCGGATTGGCGACATTGATAAAACAGCAGCTTCTGAAGTAGATGGTGAAATAGTGCCTTGGTGGTTGTCATTCGCAGACCCATTTCTGCCAAAAGGGCAGACCTTCGTTGGGGCATCTGTAATTAAAGCCTGTGGTCCTGCTACAGCAATGAAGTTGGCTCGTGAACTCGGGTGCTTTCCTGACGTAGTGTCTGTTCAGATATGCAGGGTAACGGAAGGTGCCATTGCTGAAGAGCATTTCAATGTGCTGATGGACAAAGAAGAGCTGTTGAAACACGAATATATCTAAGGGTAAACCATGGAACGGCAAAAACTGAATATAAGTGAGGTAGATTGGACTATCGACCCACACAACTATTTTAAAGATGTGTCAAGTGAACGTCTGGTACAAGCCTGCGGAATACTACCACACTTCATACATGACAGGAAAGATGTAGTTGAAACTGCACTGAAACGATACAGGTTTCCAGTTAACCCATTCAGTGGGTATGAAATCTATGACAATGGGACATATCAATATCCTGGAGACCCTGCACTTCATCCACTGATGACATGCGTTGCTGGAGGCAAAGAAATCTTCATCTATGAGCATTCGTGGATTGCTTTCAGGGACCTTGAAACTAAAGAAACCATCATGTACCGCATGGACTGAACCCGTTTTATTTGCTTGACACCACTTATCCTTTATGGTATATATACTAATAACAATAGGGCAGGGCACGCACGCCCTGCTCTCACATTAGGTGCCATATGACAGATCTAAAAAAGGCAGAACAGGCAATTGCCTTCCTAACACTTTCAACAAGAAAGCAGAAAATGCGTGAAGTAACAGACAGGGTAATACAAAGCTGTTCCACTTCAAGTATGCTTTCACACCTCCTATTTTGCCAAGATGCTTGGTTTGATATTTATGAAGATGCTGAAGGTGGCGGTTCTCACTATGACCGTAACCTTGACTTCTTTAATGGCCCATACGAAGATTTCTGTGTTGTACAAAATATGGAGTTTGGGTACTGGTCAATTGCTCTTGTTCGTAACGGCAGGGAAGATTGGATTGGTTCACTCATTATTTAGAGGGGTATCATGATCACAAATACGAAAACTGGTTTCTTAATACCTGAACTAGAACTGGAAAAACACATCATTCAGTATGTACAAGACTGTGACGCTGACGAACTGGCAAGGCTTGCTGGTGAATGTTTCGGTGGTTCTTGTACTGCTGGTAATGAATGGAAGAAAACAGAAGATTACCAGTTCACCCCTAACCAGAATTACTTTGGGGAATTTGGGGAATTTGTAGACCCTAATGAGTGGAAAAAAGAAAGGCGGTTCATTCTTAAAGAGGCTCGCGCCTTATGCAGAGAAATTCTTGCTCGCCCCAATGTTAAGTTTATCAGGCTGGTCCGTTGGGATGAAGATAGCAACGGTGTGCGGTCTATAAACGACATCATTGAGTTCTCTGGTGGGCACTTTCAAAAGAATTACAGATATGGGTCAGGGATAGATTTCTGGCTCAAAAAGTGGTGTGCAGATAAAGCCTTATTCAACTTTGAAACAGTACCATTCGAAATAGGATCAGATCATGACTAACCAACTAATAGAATTTGAAATCGGCATAGGATTCTTTGTATTCGACACCCTGAAACATATCGGGTCAAGGGTCTGGTACATAGTGGCTTATGACCGTGAAGAGGCAGAAAAGATACTTGACGAGCATGCCAACAAATTTATAGACAAATGGCACAAAGAACACGGCATGGTTACAGAATATGACCATGAGTTCCTGGCAATGAGTGCAGTTGATCAGGTTACATGGGAACCAATAGGGGAGTCAATACGGCTATGAAGAAAAAGACAAGGGAGTCAATGGGGTATCCAGCAAGGCATGGTAAGACATGGACCGCAGAGGAAATGTGGAACCTTGTGGAACTTTATATCAAACCAATAACATGGAACACCATTGCTACCAGAATGCAGCGGACAATATCAGCATGCCAAGGCCGAATGCATCTGCTGAAGTTGGCTTGTGCTTTAAGTACAGACAAGACTGGTGAGCAGATTGTAAATGGGCTGGCAAAGAACCCAGACGTACAGCACAAAACAGATGATAAATAAGGGGCTTAACGATGGAAAAAAGCGCAGCCTACAATGAAGCTCTCAGTATTATTGATGCCGAGGAATGTGTGTTCACTTTAAGTAAAGATGATTTCTGGCAGTACATCGGCGGCATGGTGAGCGACCTAACACGTGAAGAGTCAGATGAATTATGGAACTGGTATGTCAAATGAGTGATTTCCAAGATGAATATGATGATGTAGAGTTTGAGGCAGTAGTTCATCTTGGTGGTATGGTGCTAGATAGGGCCATGGAGCTATTTGATTATGCCAAGTGCGGTGATGACTTCTGTATTCAACATTCCGGTGGGTACAACACCATATTCGGTGGGACTAACCGCCTATTGTGGAACCCAATAACTGGTTTCCATGCAGATAAAAAATATTGCTCAGAAAGGTTCATTGAAGCAATGGTAAGAAGTGGGGTATCTATTCATGGCAAGTAAATTTAGAATCCTGAAATACGATGGTGACGACAAATACTCTTACGCCATATTCTACGCCAAACATGTAGCTGGAATGAGCAGCCCTGTCATGTATGGGGAGGCTACTCCTATTGGTTCTGGGATGACACTCACACAGGCTCGCACCAGTAAAAAACGTCTTGATAAAAATAATAGTTGACATACCTATTCTACTATAGTATATATGTAAGCTATTGCAGTACAGTATTATTTTTGCATTTGACTGAAGATTGATTTAAACTTAATTCAACTCTGGGGAGGATGCCATGTAGTACAAGAATTTAGTAAAAGTTTGGGGTGCTCGCAACGCCCTTTTCGGTCGGTCTGATGCATACCGACCATGCCACTAGTGATTTTTCGGGTTCTCCTAGTTGGCTGTTTCTGCACACCGCACCTTTTGGCCAGATAGCCGTGTGCCCTTTGCGAGCACCCCATTTTCCATTAACCCCTGAACGTGCCGGAAGAGGATATGCCACCCCATTATTAGAATAGCTGCTGCGCTTTAAACAGCACCGAGATTAACGGAAGCAAAATATCTTAGATGACACTTAAAATGGGCAGTACTCTACTTGTTAGTTACTGTCCATTTTTTCTTATGGGAACAGCATGAAAAAGTTAGTATATGAAGATGTAGTATTTGACAAACATAAAAAGACTGGTGTGTGCCCACCATGGGCTATGATCTGTACCAAGTGTAACGAAATATATTTTGAAAATGCAGGCCAAGGATTTACTGTAATAGAAAAACTTGAAATTAAAGAACAATGCATGGTGGAAGGCTGCACCAATCAAGGCGCATTCTACCTGACTTTAGTAGGAGCAAAGTAAAATAATAACCCTTGACACTTACATTCTTGTATAGTATATATACTATATAACAATTTAAAAGGGGGCATATGTTAGTAATCGGCCAAAGACTATCAGTACGAAGACCAAAGTATATGCCACGAAATATTTGCCCAATGTGGGTAGTAACAGATTCAGAAACTCGTGTAACAGTGCATGGGCCAACAGACCGTAACGGATGTCAACGGTTTATAGATGAACAAAGAAGAAAAGGAGAAACACAATGCAGAAAGTGACAGTGAATGGTGTTGCTTACATCGGCGACCTGGATGAAAAGGACGGTAAGGCTCTCCTTACCAACGCATTTGAGATCGGTGAAGGAATCATCACCAGAGGCACATTCGCGAATTACCTTAAAGCCAAAAATCTGGGCGACCTTCAGCCCCTTACTTTTTCCGGGATGGGTACCAGCGTTGCCGTCGGTGAGTTTACCGACTCTGAGAAAATGGAACTTGAAATGGCTACACTGGCAATGAAGCACGCCAAAGCCATCGCAATTCCTGAGCTTGAAAACGAAACCTTTGAGGAAGTGCTGGAAAAGTAGCACTCCATGGTAGTATAGGGGGAGAGGGTACACCCTCTCCTGCTATGGAGAACTCGCCCCGCAAACCAAAGGGGTCTGGCAAAGCAAAACTCAGGGCGCAGGTTGTGAGGAAGAGGGGGGTTAAACTCCCTAAGTTTCCTTACGAAGAACTTGAAAGCAAAAACCCAAAGTTGAGGGAACTTGCTGGAGAGGCTGAACTTGGATACCTGCCTTACGGTAACGTAACAGTTGGGAGCAGCGAGCTTAAACACATCAAAAATTTTAGCACTTCGCAGTTGGCTAACATAAGGGAACAGGCCGACGACCTTGCTGACGAATTCAGTACCCCCCTTGACGATGAATTGTACTACGAATTTATTGTTGAGGTTATTGACTTCTACAGGGAGCACCCAAGCAACTCGTACTAAAAGTAATGCTTGACAGGCATATTCTACTATAGTATATATACTATATCAAATTTAACAGGGGGGTGTAAAAACCCCCCTCTACCTAAGAAGCTCTAACGAGTGGAGGTCCAATGAGGTTGCACAAAAAAGTCAAAGATAGCCAAGGCAAAACAATAGAAATATTTGGCTCAAACCGCTGGCAGAACATATTAATAGATATCAATTCCCCAACATCACCTTCCTTCGTAACACATTACAAAAAACAATATGGATTAGACGAGTTCTCTTCCATGAATACTTTTTGCCCTAAATGGATGAAAGAGTTTGATCAGTACAAAAATGATTCTTTCTTTTCTGGTATATTATTGAAATTTAACGATGACTTCACCAAGGCCAAAGTCTTCACTTTTATAGGATAATATTATGACGCAAGGATGCAGCATAGCTACAGCAGTTAAGGAATGGAAGCTACAAGAACTTATTGATAAACGTGTGCAAGTGTTTCTTGAAAGCGACAAACAGACCTTAAATATAGCAGATATATTTTGTGGATGTGGTACAAACTTCACAGATGACTGCGTAATTCCTGGATCACCAATAATAATAACAGAGCGTGCTGTTCTGCACAGTAACAAAATAGCTGCCAAATCCAAAAAGGTGGTCTTGCATTTCAATGATTTGGATAAAAACAAAGTAACCGCCTTAAGAAAGAAATTAAATAAGTATGATGGGTTTTCACAAGGGGATACTGTTAGTACCCGTTTCCACACCATGAGTGCAGACAAATGCACCAAACTCGTTATGGGCCTAAGTGCAAAAGAACACAAGATACTGTTTATAGACCCAAACAATTTATCAGAACTGCCATATACTGCACTGATGGACGAGCTTACAGCGCATGAAAGTATAGGGGATAGTACAGATTTGATAATGCACGTCCCTTATAAACAACTCATAAGATACACTTCTAGGAAGAGGCAATGTGAGGAATTCAAAGCCACTTCATGGTTTACTAAAGATATTGAAGATGAAGTAGACTTTTTTGATAAGTTCAGTGATATCTTCAACAACGGATACCTGAATGGGGAGAACATGCATGGCAGCATGGGGTGGGTGTTATTCGGTGCATGGAATAAAAGACATAACACACGTAAAGGCAAACTGCATAAAATATTCTAATTATAGGTAATATTATGGCTATGACACAAAAACGCATGGAAGAAATTGCCAGAATACTTGAAAGGAAATGGCAAGAAATATCCCATGATATGTTCCTTGATGAAGAAGGAAAAATGGACTACAGCAAAACATTTGAACGTGACGAAATGACTTCTTGCTGTGCCGACTTTGTTATCAATGACGAAATACCTTGGAAAGAGTGGGCAGAACTTACACAAGAAGAAAGAAAAATAATAGCACATCTGGCTTTCCCGGATGACTTATACGGCTACTAGGAGGCCACATGCACATTTTAATTAAAGACGTAAGGGGCAAGTATTTCTCTGTCAGAAAGGGCGACATAAAAAGAACAGAGGAAGCTAAAATTCCAGCAAATCTTGACCCCAAACAGCCAATGGGAACAAAGATAAATTTCGCAGGGCGTAAAGAAAACCCTGCTATATATGTGGCTGAAGATGTAAAAACATTCCACATAGCTAACCTGCAAAAAAGGATAGTGTGATGCAAGCTGACATGAAGAAGTTTATCACTGACAATCACGGCACCATTGTTGACCACATTCTCAGTACCAATCCTGGTGTGGAACTCAGCTATGATGATATTGAAGATATCGTTATCAACGATGAGTATCTGTATGAATGGGCCAGAGCTGAAGGTGTAGATGTATGAATGAGAAATCATGTCCAAACGCTGACTGCAAAGATGACCTTGAAATAGTTGGAATATCTGGCAGCGGTACTATCTATAAGTGTCATGGTTGCGGTAAGTGCTGGACAATCAGCGAGTACCTTGATGACGAGGAGAAATTCTACCAATGAAATGCTACTCACAGGGGTTTCGTGTAAAGGAAGATAGAAACCCACACCCAACAAAGGCGCACACTTTTCAGACCTTGGAAGAGTGTAGGTCAAAATATGAAGATTTTGTATCAGACTGTATTAACATGAGTGCTGGCACCCCCGCTCCATTATGGGTGTACCTTGGGGAGCCAGAGGGTGATGAAGAAAAGTACGGGTACCCAGACTATCCAGACTACTTTGTCAGGCTGCATACAGAAAGGCATAAAGTTGTAATTGAGAAAGCGTGATGGAAGATATAATGGAGTTCAATGTTGGTGACACACACCACTTCTACATGCCTCCTGGTGGGTACTATAAACTACATATCTGCGCCATCATAGATGAGGAGTACGTAGTCTATAAATGGTATGGAAAACATAAGCAGTGGTGGCACTACCAGATAGAGCATATGTATATAATAGATGCCAAAATTAAAAGGGCACTTGAACTCAAAGAAAAGGGGATAAAATGAAACTAGCTGTAGACGAAAAGTGGAAATGGCTCACATATGATGAATGGGGGTTCTACGCCTACACAAAGAAACCAAAGTTGAACATTGATGAATGGGAACCAGATGGTGATGATGACTCAATAGAACTCGATGAAGAAATGTTTAACTTCCCAAGTAAAATGAAAAATCTACCACCAAAACAATCAATATGGAGAATACGGTAATGAAAGACATGTCTCCAAGAAAGGCTGCTGAAGTGGTACGGGTTAACTTCATGCCAGAGGATATGGTTATTTGCACAATACAGACAACAGCACTCGCTGAAGCCATTCCTGTATGTAAACCTGCCGGAGAGCTTATAGCACTTATGCTAAATCCACTATGGCTCATACAAGACAACACTTTCTACTTTACCATTGGGCGTGTTGTTTTGTATCAGGGTCTGGCCCCTGATGAAATGGCTTAAATGGCTCTGTGCTGCGTCTTTTTGCATTTTATATACTACGGCATGCCAGCCAAAAAAATTTAGCGTGTGGAGCATTTAAACAGCTTACACAAAATATAATTTGAAGAGGCACTACTCATAATGAAAATTGCCGTAGGAATAGTAAGGTTTGTAGTCATTGGCTGGTGGATGATTCCAATAATGTGGACTGTGATATTCATCATGACAGCAAACGTGGATGGCGCAAATGAAATGGCAGGGGAGATATTCCTTGGGAAAATGTAATGCATATTCCTAAACTCATAATTGAAGTTACTCGCAACTGCCAACTTGAGTGCGAACACTGCCTACGTGGGGATAAGGAATTTGTCAGCATAGATGTTAAGCACATAGAAGAACTACTCAAACATACCGCATCTATAGGCATGATTACATTCAGCGGTGGGGAGCCTTTCCTTAACGTACATGCGATGGAACACACCATCGCCATGCTGCATAAGTACAGGGTATATGTTGGAGAATTTTTCATCGCCACCAATGGCATAATCTTTGAAAGGAACACCAAGTATGTCAGAAGGTGCATTAGTATAATAGTGGAATTGTATGCGCTGTGCTCTGAAAATGAGGTTAGTAGCATACGAATTTCAAACACCAGATGGCATGGGTGTAATACAACTGAACGGAACAGACTACTAGCATTTGACTTTACACACCTTGAAGGTAAAGATTGGATTAGTGCAAGTATCATAGCGGAAGGTAGAGGGCATGGTATTTACGGTGCTAACAGAACTGTCTATAATAATGACCCAAGGGAAGAACCAGATGACCTAGAAGTGTACCTCAATGCACATGGAGAAATACTGTTCGACTGCAACCTAAGTTATGAAACTCAAGATAGTGAAGGGGTGTCTATTGAAGAAGGCATAAAAATAATAAAGGAATGTGAAGAAGTATTAGAGAAAAGTTATGGATGATACTAAGCGTGTGTTCGTAGAATTATACGGAGCCTACTACGAAGTTGTGGGGGCTTTTACAACTGTGGATAGTACAAATGAGTTCCTTGAGAATAATCCAGAATGTGGAGTACTCATGGATTACAATGGGTGGCATATAGTCGCCAACAACAACGACCTAGGGGTGCGTGATGAAAATGAGATTAAGCGGGGCAGGTGCTATGAGTGAGTCTGATAAACTGTTCAGGAAGGGAATAATTTGGATGGTACTGCTTGCAGTATTTGGTATCTTACTGTGGGTTGGCACCGTATTCTTGATTAACCACTATGTTAAGAGTGGGCAACTGACAGAAGATATTACCTCAATCGGTATTGCCGTAAAAGGTATTGCCAAAGATATTAAAGAGGCAGAGTAGTTATGACTATAAAATGGGTTCGTGACACAAGACAATACAGTAATGGGTTCTTGGTTATGTTGGAAAATATGTGCTCTTTGAAGTAGCATGGGATTCATCATCTATGGCAGATGATGCAAAGCATAAACTGATAACAAGGCTTCCTGGGTTGAAGAACAACCTTGGAAATTTTGAAAGTGAGGACAAAGCATTTGAACGTGCAGAATTTGCATTAAACGTGTGGATGGAAGGCACTGGCATGCAATTCAAAGGGGTTCCAAATGAGTAGAAGGTTTGGTAGGAACCAAAAGCGCAGGATGCGTGCTGAACTGAAAGCACTAGAAGAACGTAACAATGTGCTGCTATCAACTGTCAGTGGTGTGCAGAAAGATAACAAAACCATGGAACAAATGCTAACAGGTATAATAAAACATCTGAAAGCAATCAATCCAGACTCCATATTTTTAGACCCTGAATTTAGAGAACATAATGGTAAGCTGGCAAATATTTGTGGACCACCAGATGTTACTGTATATGGCCCCCACGACTATGTGCCTGAAATATCACACTTCACCACTATCAGGCTACAAGAACTATACATAAAAATAGCGCAAGACCGTAGCCATGAAACATCTGAATTATGCACGTACTGCCACTTCTTTGTTGATGACGAAAGAAAGCTATCATACATGGTAGAAACTTCCTACCTTGAACGGTATGGAATTGAAGAACTAGCTCCGCACATTCTTGAAATATTAATGGATGGGTTTAAGCAATTTACAAAAAGGAATAAAAATGAAAGAGGAAAAGGTATGTCAGGATTGCAGGTTTCACGAATCTAAACCAAGCTTCTGCAATGCCATTAACAAATATGTAGAACGCAAGCAGCCAGTAGGTGAATGCGAACACTACAAACCAAGAAAGAAGAAAAGGAGGTAGCCATGCAGTATACAGCAAGGCAGATGAGAGACCTAATGAATATGCCAAAGCCAAAGTACTCTGGCATGCTGCAAAGGAAACTGCTATTCTGTTCCCACCCTTCAAACACACAAGGTGCATCTAGCAAGTACAGTAAAACAGATGCCTACAGAAATGTAATAATGGGGGAACTTATTAGTGGGGGGTTTGTTCAGAGAGTGGCCCACGATCTAGCTGGTAGGGCCAATGTCAAGTTGGGAATAGTTACGATCAGCACAGGGCAGCACTCCTATGTTGTAGTGGACATGCAAGCAATTAAGAAAAAGATAAAAGTGTACAATGAGCAGCTAAAGGAATAGAAATGATACCACCAAGAGAAAAACCAGTAGTAAAATTAGTAGGTGAAGACGGCAACGGGTTTGCCATCGTTGCTAAAGTCGCTACAGCCCTAAAACGGGAAGGTGCGGATGTGGAATATGTTAATGATTATAAGAAGCGAGCAAAATCTGGAGACTACGACAATTTGCTGCAAGTTACGCTTGATGAAATAGAGGTCTGTTAGCTAAAATAAAACTTGACTGAGTGCTTCCTTTATAGTATATATATAATAAGTGAAGGGGGCATTTGCCCACAGTTCTATGGAGGCTTAATATGTTACAAGACTCGGTATACTACAAGGACGGAGATATTGATAACATCATATTTCCTGTAGCTCAAAAACGCCCTATCTATCATGGGCTGCGCACCCAAAAACCCATTCCTGGGTACAGAGAAATTGTTGACCGTTCAAACGACAATGTATTCGCCATCGTCAAGGAAGGGTACAACCTTGTATTGCATGAAGATGTAATCAGGCAAATGGATTCACTTTGTGCCGAATTTCCTGAGTATGGGGTGCCTACTCGTGAAATATGGATGAGTAATTTCGGTGGGCGAATGAAAACCCGCTGGACATTTACTGATATTGACTTCGCCATTGGCACCCTGTCAGATGGCACCCCAGACACCGTACACCCCACCATGGAAACCTTTTGCAGCTACGACACATCACTTGCCCAACACACCCTTATCGGTGGGTTCAGGGTCATCTGCTCAAACGGCATGATTGTGGGCAAAGTCCTTGGCAGGTACAAAAAGAAACACACCACCAGCCTTGATCTGACAGAGGCCCGCAGAACCCTTGCTAATGGTATGCGTGATTACAGTAAAGCTCAGAACCTCTGGCTTGAATACTACAACCGTAATGCTTCTTCTGCCGAAGTTAATTGTTTCGATGCCCTTGGCTTCAAAAAGGATGAGAAGGAAGCTATCGAAGTTGAGATCAAAAAGCAGGGCAAGGTACTTGAGTGGGATGATGAAGATAAAGACAAGCGACGTGTTGATATTAATGCGTGGGCACTTTTCAATATCCTCACTGACCAAGCATCTCACCACGTTAAAGACGTAACCAGACAAGCAAAAGTTCAGGCCAATATCGCCAACGCTTTCTCCTAGGAAGAGGCCTTTGTACAGGGCGGCTCTTTCTAGGGTACTCATTGTCCCGCCCTGTACCCCTTAAAAGGAAATTATGGAATTAGGAAAAATACAACAAAAATTACAAAAACTGCTGGCCCTATCTGCGTCACCAAATGAAGCGGAAGCCTCATTAGCCATGGAAAAATGTAGGGCAATCATGGAAAAGTACGATATACGTACCATTGACGTAGATGTAGATAGTAAAGAAGCAAATGTGAAAACTGGAAAAGTTGATGGACAAACAAAAGCCCACTGCCCATGGGAAGCTAAATTAAGTGGGGTGATAGCTGATGCATTCGAAGCTAGGTCTATAGCCCAACATAATCCAACTGGTGGATGGCACGTGTTGTTTATCGCTTCTGCCAGTGAACGTGACATTATAATTGATCTGTTTAAAAGGCTAAGATGGATAATTAATGAAATGGCAAATAATTACTGCTACGTCCATTCCTGCACAACAAGGTCTGTAAAGCATGCGTATGCCCTTGGCATGATAGAGACAATTCACAGAAGGCTGCATAGCATATATAGAAGCACCCCTGACACACCCAGTACAACAGATTTGGTGCTAATAAAGAAAGATGCAATAGCAAGGGTGTTTGATGCTGAGTTCCCTGATGGATTAGATAAGTCAACCACGGAACCACCACAAGATGGCCTAGCTTACGCCCAAGGGGAAATAGATGGTGAGGGGGTACCACTGCATAAGTCTGTAAAGCACGAGAATCAAGCAACAATACAATAAATACCGCCTTGACATTGGTATTCTATTGTAGTATATATACTGTATCACTTTTACAAATAACCTTTACCAAAAATAGGAGGGCACAGTGGGAAAAGTAAACACAATCCGTGTATCAGACCCCAAGCTTGCTGCCACGATAAACAAAGGGGCCGAACTTGATACTGAAATCAAGTGGATGCAAGAGCAGCTTAAAGGCATCAAAGAGGACCTGTCTACGCAAGACCCAGGAAAGTACATCACAGAAGCAGGGCGCTCCGTTACAATATCTGAGTCACCCAAATTTTCAGATGTTACACCAGAAGCTGCCAAAAAAGCGTTGCGTGAAAAACGTCTTGGCAAAAACTTCATGGAATGTATCAAGGTTGTAATAACTCCATTGAAGCGGTACCTATCAGACCAGGAAATTGGCACACTACGTGAAGTTGTAGACCACGTCCGTAAGTATTCCTTCAAGTAAGGGGTACACATGCTGGTAGATATACTTATATTTTGGTTCATCCATGCTATAGGTGGAAGGGTAAACGGTGGTGGTCGCCGTGGGGGTAATGACATATTCATCCCATTCGAGGACCACTACCCACAACCTGACGATACAATACCACATGAAGAGAAAACTGATTACTTCCCAGAAGATTTCGACTCATTTGGTGAATTTTAATAATGCGTTATTTGCTCTATGTTGTAAATATTTGCCTCAAAAGGGGTAAGGTATACCAAAACCCCGTACGATCAAATACAGGCCAATTTAAGCATCGTGAGGAGGCAGTAGAATGAGTACTAAAGTTATCATAAGTGGGGGCGTGTTAATAAAGCACCTCCCTGAACATAAGATAGACATATTAAAAACACGGCTTACTTATAATAATCCAAAATATATTCAAGCCAAAAAAGCTGGAAGGTGGATAAACCCTGCCACTACACCAAAGTACCTTAGATTCTACAAAACAAGGGGTTCATCCATATTTGTGCCGAAAGGCATGATTGCCACTGTATGCAGAGTTACAGGGGTAAATCCTGAACAATTTAAAGATTTTACCGTAGCACCTGAAATAGACATAACATTCAGCGGAACACTGCGCCCGTATCAGGAACAGGGCGTTGGTGATCTGATGAAAAAACGCTACTGTATATTAGAAGCTGGTACAGGGGCAGGTAAAACGATAATGGGAATAGCAGTGGCAGCTAGACGTGGGCTACGTACACTGATAATTGTCCACAGCAAAGAACTACTGCACCAATGGATTGAACGTGTTAGCCAATTCACCAATATCAAAGACATAGGGGTGATAGGTGATGGTAAAGACACAAGGGGTGATGTTACCATTGGAATCATAAACTCTGTTAAAACACGTGCAGAGGAAATGAAAAAGGACTATGGGTTTGTTATATATGACGAGTGTCACAGATGCTTAGGCAACACTTGGATAAAAACAATACATACCCTGATGCCGAAATACCACCTTGGTCTAACAGCAACACCGTTTAGAAGTGATAAGCTGACCAAGGCTTTATTTAAGATAGTTGGGCCACTTGCTCACAAGGTGGACAGAAAGCACCTTGAAGATACAGGGGCCATATTGGTACCAGATATAATCAGGGTACACACAAGGTTCTACCTTGAAGAGGATGAAGGGCTTGACTACACAAGAATAATAAAGCTGCTGACAACCAATAACACCCGCAACGTCCTTATAGGAAATGCTGTGGTTGACAGGTTCAAAAGAACAAAAGAACCAATGATGGTAGTTTCTGACAGGGTTCAGCACTGTGAAGATTTATTCAACCTTATACATGGTGTGGCTGGTATCAGGGCGGTGGTTCTGAGTGGTAAGGTTGATAAAGAGCTAAGAGAAAAAGCAGTGCAAGACCTGAAAGACGGGTTGATTGATATACTCGTATCAACTGTGCAGCTACTAAGTGAAGGATTTGATTCACCTACATTAAACGGGGTGTTTTTCACTACTCCAATATCGTTTGATGGCAGGCTGCTGCAAACAATAGGAAGGGTACTAAGGCCATCTGGTGGCGGAAACCCCTGTGTATACGACTTTAGAGACCCTTTAGTGAAAGTACTAAGAATAAGTGGATTTAGGCGTGACAAAATATATAAAAAATATGGGTGGGTTGATTAACCAACGAGGCAAGGTGCCTTTAACTTAAAAAAACTACTGGAGGTAGTGAAATGGGACAAACGATAGAAGATGTATTTGGTGGGTTGATGGGCAAGGAACCTGACCTTGATAAGAAAAGGACAGACCCTATGGCTTCTGGCTGTGGTATTCCTGGAAGGCATGAAAAACTCGGCCTTAACGACACGCCTATGAGTGCGATGATCAAAATGGCTGATGGTAATCCAGGTGCCGTTGGTGCCTTGGGAGACATTATGCTCAAGGCTCCTATGATTGACCCTGATTCTGCATTTGGAAACCTCGGCCCACTCCTGTCACTTGATACGTATGGTATCTATGGTACTGAGATTTACATTCTCTGGAGTGACCAATGCAATAGAGACACAAGGGAATTGCTTATGCTCCTGCGTGCATGCCAACTTGGTATCGTGTCAGAAGCTAAACTGAAAGCGGTTGCTGAGGACCAAACCAGACAGATCAAGTTCACCCAAGAAGAGATGGATGACTTTAACAGTCAGGTTATGGAAAAACTCGACAACTTCATGCCACGTGCAGTGCAGGAAAATGACTGAGGTAACACAAACAATCCGCTTTGATGGCGAACTATGTGACAACACGTGCGACTACTTTGATGACAAGAAGTATTGTGGTTGCGACTGCTATTGGTGCGGATTGTTTGGTATGCTGTTAGGGTACGCAGATAGAAAGAACAGGCTACGTACCCAAAAATGTATAGAAAAGTTCGGGTTAGGAGAACCAAATGAACGGGAGTAACATACTCAGTATAACAGCGCCAGAACTCCTTTTCTCTAAAGGTGATGTTGTCACCATTGAAAAGGAGTATAAAAGTCTGGCACGCACGCACCACCCAGACGTATCAGGAGAAGTAAATGCGCATGATATATTTGCCCATATTGGGAAACTGCGTGCAGAAGCTATTGAAAAGGCTGAAAGGGGCGTGTGGGAAATTCCTGGAATATGTACCTTCAAAGATTCATACGGCAGGGAGTACAGGATAAAATATCAATACCGTTTCTACTCAGCTTTCGGCAGAGCCTACGTTAGTGGTACTGTGGTTGCTTTCTTCATAGACAAGCAGTACAAAAACCAGTACACGAACGCCAAACGTCGCATAAAGAACCTGTCATTCTCAAGTGACCGTATGAGAAAAGAATTTAGCAGGTACCTGCCCCACATAAAGTACGAAGGACAAACTGAAGACGCATATGTCCTGATACTCAACAAAACAGTAGACGTTGTTCCATTGCGTGGCATAAAGCTATTATACGGTGGAAGTGTAGATCCTAAACACGTAGCATGGATAATGAGTTCTCTCCATAACATGCTTTGCTACTTAAACTGGAGCCAGATAGTACACACAGACATTAACCTTGACACCTATTTTGTTTCCTACAAACACCATACAGGGGTCTTACTTGGTGGGTGGTGGTACTCTACTGACACCGATGCTGATTTAAAGATAGTATCGAAACACACGTACAATAACATGAGTCCAATTCTGCGTAGAGATAAAGTAGCTACTACTGCCATTGACGTTGGACTCATACGCTCTATAGGCAGGGAGTTAATGGGTGATTTCCTTTCAAAGAAAAAGCACCCTGAACTAGCTCCCATGATTGATTGGATGCTGCTCACTAATAGGGCTACACCAATTGAACAATTCCAACAGTGGGGTGAGGTCCTGACTGAGACGTTCGGTAAAAGAAAATTCATTAAGATGAAAGCAACGAATAAAGAAATTTATTCACTATTAAACTCTCAATAAAAGGAGAAGAACAAATGGGTGGTGGACGCTGGACATCCGATGATTGGGGTACTTATACCTCAACCACGACAAAAGGAAAAACAACAAAAGAAGTATTCAGTAAAAACAGCATGCATGCAGACTTTGACCCGAAAGGTATCAAGGTGCGTGAATCTGTTGATTCTGATGACAACCCAAATTCAACTGCGATGATCGTTGCCCTGGACGTAACAGGTTCAATGCACAATGTAATTGATGCCATCGCACGTGACGGTCTCAATACCCTGTGTCAGGAAGTGTATGACCGTAAACCAATCACCGACCCGCATATCATGTGCATGGGAGTAGGTGATGTTGTATACGACAGGGCACCATTGCAATGCACCCAATTTGAGGCAGATATCCGTATTGCTGAACAAATCAAAGACATCTGGCTGGAAGGTGGCGGTGGCGGTAATAGCTGCGAATCCTACCAACTGCCTTGGTACTTTGCTGCCCTCCACACCGAAATTGACTGCATGAAAAAACGTGGTAAGAAAGGGTACCTCTTCACCATCGGTGATGAAGAACCACCAAAAAACCTCACATCAGATCAGGTGAACAGTGTTTTCGGTACCACTATGCAGGGAGACCTCAGTATCGAAGATGTGCTTCAGATGGCACAGCGTAACTACCACGTGTTCCACATCATCATTGAAGAAGGTAGTCACATGCGGTACTACCCTGAAGAGACAAAGAAAGCATGGAATGCCCTTCTCGGGCAACGTGCCATACTTCTCTCTGACCACACCAAACTTGCCGAGACCATCGTCTCTATCATGCAGGTGATTGAAGGTGAGGAAGTTGCCAAAGTTGTTGATAGCTGGGATGGCTCCACAGGGCTGGTAGTCAAAAAAGCTGTTGACGCTCTTGCAGCCTCTAAGGATGCTGAAACTGATTTTGTTGAACTGTAGTATGCCATAAGGCAAAACGATTAAATGAGGGGGCACTGTGCCCCCTCTACTAAAGGGTGATGCAATGAAAAAGGCAAGTGCAGTTATAGGTGCCGGATGGGGTGATGAAGGTAAAGGAAGGGTGACTTCTGCCTTAGCATACAGTCATGATCTTGTCGTAAGGCACAATGGCGGTTCTCAAGCTGCCCACACAGTTGTATACGAAGGTGAGAAACATGTGTTCGGGCATTTTGGTAGTGGAACCATGCAGGGTATACCTACTTTTCTGAGTAAATACTTTATCGTGAACCCTATTATCTTCATGAGGGAATTAAAAAGTTTAGAAAAGTATAAACCCAAAGTGTTCATGCACAAGGATGCGTTGGTTACGATACCATTTGACATGATGCTGAACCAGCTTGCAGAAAAGGCAAGGGGCGATAATAAACACGGAAGCTGTGGCCTTGGTATAAATGAAACGGTAACAAGAAGTGAACGGTGCGAACCTGTCCGTGTTGGGGAACTGGCTGAAAGCATGCGCAATAACACCACTGGTATCCTAACAACACGCCTTGCATTATATCTTAAAAGCAGGGCAATAGAACTTGGGGTAGGTGCTGGGATTGACAAAGTAATGTTCTCAGATGAAACTGAAAATATATTTGTACAATTCGCCAAAGACATTGAAGCCATGTTCAAAAATGTTGAAATTGTGGATGACACCATATTGTGTATATTCGACAATGTGTTGTTTGAGGGGGCACAGGGTCTGTTGCTGGATGAACACCATGGACAGTTTCCATACGTAACCCGTAGCAGTACTGGGATAACAAATGTGAAGAAAATACTGGAAGATTTTCCAGATGTCCCACTTACTGTTTACTATGTGACACGGCAGTACTCCACAAGGCATGGGGCAGGGCCGTTCCCTACAGAGATACCAAATGAAGGACTGTACCCAGAATGGAATGACTCCACCAATGGTAACAATGAATGGCAAGGCTATCTGCGGTATGGGACGCTTGACGTGGACAGCCTGTTAAAGCACATAGCCCTTGATTCTGAAGAGGGGTATGATGTAGAATGTAAACTGGTTATAACCTGCATGGACCAATCATCTGGTGATTACCACTATACCAGAAATGGCACAGTACACACATGCAAAACAAATAAGTTTCTTGACAGGATGCTTGAATACTTCAACATGGATATAGCAACCACCTGTAGTCCAGAAACAACTGGTGGACTTGAGTTTATCCGGTTTACTGACCAATGCCCAGAATGTGGTGCGCAGCTTCGCAATAAAACACTTCAGGAAGGTGGAGGTGTTGAGTGTCCAAAAAGTGACTGTGACTACTGGTTCTGTTATTAAATGAAAACTTACTATCCTAAAAATAGGTTGCTGCATATGGACAAACAACTTGAAGACCAAAAGACGTTCAAAGTGCCATTAACAATCTACGGTGTGCCAGAAGAAGCTATAGACGATGTTATGGGGACAGTTGAAAAAATGATTAATGATCTTGGGTTTTCAACTTTTGTCTCTGTAGCGGAGGAGGAAAATGAATAAAATAAAAGTAATATTTAAACTTACACTGCTGGCAGCATTTACCATAAATGCGATGTGGCTTCCGTATCTGTTAAACGAGTATTTGAGGGATAACATGAAACCTGAAATTAACTCGATGCTGTACATCATTATAAATGCGACCAGTGCAATTATAGCCATGGTACTATTCGTTGTTCCTTTTATAGTAGTGTACAAAGGCAATGCAGAAGAAACGCCTGAAGAAGTAATATACCAAGAGGAGAATGAATAATGGAATTAAGTATGAAGGTGACAGACGAAAGGCTGAACGAAGTATGTGAGTGCATCAACGGATGGTATGGTACCATCATAACTCCTGAAATCCTTGAAAAACACATTACAGATGCCACCCTCATAGTTGAGATATATGAGGACACATACTCTGATACATGTGTCAGGGAACGTATTATAGATGCCATAGTCAGACCCCTTGTTGGTATGGAATGGCCTATAAATGCTGATAGTTCAGAATACTCACAAGAATTCTTTGCAAAGGCCAAAGCTGCGGGGTTGATGGCAGATGAAAGCTAGTAAAGCTGTAAAAATAACAGACCTAGTGATGCTGGCTTTCAATGGATTCGCACATCAGGCGCAAGGGTGGAATATTGAAGATGAAGATGACTACGAAGAGCTAAAGGAAACAGTACTAGACATAATAGCTAGTGGCAAGTATGAGCCTGAGGAATAAACTAAAGCAGACCAAACCACCAGTTGAAGATGACCTTGAAGTATGTACACTTCCCACATGGTCGGTTGGTACAGACTGCCCTGTTACCTTTGACGAAAAGGGTATACGAAAATGTGCAAAGGACTGTCTACGTGCCAACTATAAAAGCGGGTACCTTTCAAAAGAACTGTACCTGCAAATGCTAAAGGAATTGTAATGGCTGAAGTAACAGCATATAGATGTGATAGATGTAAAAAACTCTTTTTACCTGAAGGTATAAGAAGGACAATAGGTAATATTGTCATTCCTGAACAGGGCGGGCTAACAGGAAATAACATATTTGTAGAACCATGCTCAAGCGAAGCCAAGAGAGAACAAGACTTCTTTTTGGCAAGTGATGATAAAAGCCTACGACTTTACTGCATAGACTATTGTAAGGCTTGTTTCTGTAAAGTAAATGATGTCCGCACAGCAAAGGAGTAAAATATGTCAAGATTTATATTTAGGGCCATGGAGTTCGCTGCTAGGGCGCACCATGGGCAACTTAGAAAATACACAGGAGAACCATACATAGTTCACCCTGTAGGGGTAGCTGCTATTGTTTCCACGGTGACTTGTGACGAGGAAATACTTGCTGCTGCCCTTCTTCACGATACAGTTGAAGATGTTGAAGATGTTACATTGGATATTGTTGCAAATGAGTTTGGTGCAAGGGTAGGTTCCTTTGTTGATGACCTGACAGACATTTCTAAACCAGAAGATGGAAACCGTAAAACACGTAAAAGGATAGATTTAAGGCACACAGCCTATGCAAGTCCTGAAGCAAAAACGGTAAAACTTGCAGACCTTATACATAACAGCATATCCATAGTTGAGCATGATAAGAACTTTGCAGTTGTATACATGAAAGAAAAACAAAGGTTGTTGGAAGTACTGACTGAAGGTAATCCAACATTATTAGCGAAAGCTAACCAACTGGTAAAAGACTATTATTTGAGGAAGTTAGATGAACGCCACAGGTAACTACATAACACAAAACTTAGATAAACTGGAACCTGCTGTAAAAAACATTTTAAAAGAAATGGAATGCGAAGTATTAATGCTATGCAGGTTTGGCAGTCATCTTTATGGTACAGACACACCTGATTCTGACACAGATTACAAAGGGGTGTTCATGCCCACCTCTGAAATGGTGCTAATGGGTGAAATACCTAAGAGCATTAATAATAATGTCAAGAAACCAGAAGGTCAGAAAAATACCAGCGAGGATATTGACTACGAACTGTATTCATTACACTACATTATAGAATTGGCGTGCAAAGGCGATACCGCTGCACTTGATATGCTGCATGTCAATAAAGAAAACCTGCTGGTTAGTTCTGATATATGGGATAGCATAATCGAACAACGTAGTATGTTCTACACAAAAGACCTAACATCATTTGTGGAATACGCCCGTAAGCAGGCTGCAAAGTATGGAATAAAAGGCAGCAGGCTTAATGCAGCTAAAGAGTTTATCGCCATGCTTTCAAACGAAAGTGATCACACAAAAAGAGTACGTGAGATATGGGATTCTCTGCCAGTGAACGAACACGCCTTTTTCATAGAGGAAAATGCAAATGGTATAAGACAATATCAAATATGCGGTAAAATTATACAAGAATCTGTAACATTCCAGTATGCCCAAGGGATAGTACTTAACTATTACCAGCAATATGGGAAACGTGCAGAACAGGCTGCTAAAAATGAAGGCATTGACTGGAAAGCCGTTTCTCATGCTTTAAGGGCAGCATACCAGTTGAAGGAAATATATAAAGATGGAACTATCACATTTCCACTAAAAAAGGCAGAATTCGTAAAGCAAGTGAAACTCGGCAAATTGGATTTCTTAACACAGGTGCAGCCTAAACTTGAAAATTTAATTTCCGCACTTGAATTATATGTCAAGCGTAGTACACTACCTAACAGCGTTGATACAGAGCATTGGCGATGGTTTGTGCGTAGGGAGGTATTGAACTATGTAGCCAGAACAAAGGCGACCCTTACACTGAAAGAACTAAACAGGGCGGTAGCCTTTGCAGAAAAACATGGGGAAGGTGAGTACAAAGCAGTTACGATAACACACAGATACGAACAGGTTGGTACCAGCTACAAGGTATCTACTGATAACCATGAAGAAGATATAACTGAAATAGAAAGCTGGTGATAAAATGAAAGAAATAGTACTTAGATGTAATATGTGCGGAAAAAAGGCAGAACAGGTAACTAAGATGTATGGCTTAACACTCAATGAAAATGAAGAACTTGTCTTCGAAGCAACCAATGACACTGATATTCATATATGTCATACATGTCTGATTAGCGCAAAAAGACTTACTGTGCGGTAGAAGCGCATGCTAGACATAAAGAAACTGCTTGGTGATGTAGGGGTTCCTTACTGGACAAGTGGTAAAAATGTCAGTGATGGCTGGACAAGTATTTCCTGCCCTATGTGCGGTGATAGATCTAATCATGGCGCTTTCTCACCTGAAGGTACAAAATACTCCTGCTTTAGATGTGGAAAACACTCTCTTGTATCTGTAATTGCAACATGGGTATCTTGGGGTGAAGCATTATCTTTAATCAAAGAGTACTCAACAACCCTATTCGTGCCAGAAGGTTCTGGTAGAGAAAGGGCAGCATCTGTAATATGGCCCCCTGAAAACGAAGTACCCATGCCTAGCCTACATGCTGAATACCTACATTCCCGTGGGTATGACCCAAAACAGCTTAGAGAGCTATATGACCTTAGATGTGTCTATCAAACAGGTGCCTTTAAATACCGCATAATAATTCCTGTATTCGTCAATGGCAGAATCGTCACATATATAGGAAGGGACGTAACTGACAAATCCCCACTACCGTATAAAAACCTTGCAGAAGTAAAGAGTGTACTACCAGCAAAAGAAGTAGTGTATAACCTTGATAGCGTACATGAAACAGCTATCATCTGCGAGGGCGTATTTGACTCCTGGAGATTCGGTATACATGGGGTGGCTATGTTTGGGTTGCAGTATACCAGCGCACAAACTAGGGCTCTTGCGAAGCATATAAAAAGGGGTTTCATTGTATTTGATGAAGAGGAACAAGCACAGGCAAAGGCCAAAGAACTTGGGGCTGAATTAGCTTTCCAAGGGGTTGAAGTTGAGATCATAACCAACATAGGCTACAATGATCCTGGAGAAATGCCAGAAAGTGCTGCAAACTTAATTAAAAATGAACTGCTCGGGTATTAAATCAGGGGTTGACGTAAGTGCTCGTTTATGTTACATATATAATACAGGCAATAACGCCTTAACAAATATAGGAGTCAACATGACAAATAACGAAAAAATTGTGGAATTGGTAAAAGCTGAGTTCAATGGGCGTGACCCGATAGTGGAACTTAGGGACTTAATTAATGCAATGTCACATGACGATCTTAAGAAGTTTACGTTTTTTTGTGCCAACCAAATCGGTACCATCTTGAATGGCAAAGGTTACGAAAACACCCACGAAGCTGTCCTATTCATGAACAGGGGTGCAGACGCTATGCTGGCTTCATACGACAAAGCCTTACTTGGCGACGAAACAGACGCAATACCCACCCCCTGTGGGACGGCTTAAATACTACAACACCTCGCCCAAAAAATTTACAGGGTGTACTATTTTTTAATTGACATTAAATTTTTGATATAGTATACCCTGTACATGCTACAAAAACTATAATCTGTGCTGTGGTGGTACAGATAGTTTTGTAATGTGTCCCACGCCTACAATAATAAATAAGAAGCAAAGAGCCTTATGTCAAGGGTATTGTTTGGTTATACGGGAGTAACCGCCTCGTAAAAGTGCTGGGACCGACCAATGCCAATACCCTTCACATAGGGCTTTTCGTTTTTAGGAGATACATGATGGAAGCAAGTTACTATGCACAGCTCCCTACCGCACTTTTGCTATCACCAAATCTAACATGTTTCCAAAAATTACTTTACGCTGATATACAATCCCTCACTTTTCAGAAAGGGTATTGTTGGGCAAGTAATTCCTTCCTGGCTGAACGCCACAATAAATCAAAAGAACATATAAGCAGGCAGCTTGCTGTACTGGTAGAAAACCACCATTTATTTATCCTTGATAACAAGGGAGGTAATGGAAGTGTAAGCAAGAGAAGAATCTATACAGAATCAACTTTTATACTATATGTACAAAAGAAAGGCTTAGATATCAATGACTTCAAGATTGATAAAAATATCAAGGCTGAGGAATTCAAGATTGATAAAAATATCAACCATAGTAATATAAGTAAAAACTTAGGTAAACAAGGAGTACCTAAAGGTACTCATAGTTCGCAGAGCGAACAGGGTTCCACCTTGCGTGAAAGTTTAAAGCAAACAAAGAAACCCGTTGCCTCCAAAAAGGTGGCGTTGCATAAAGAAACAATAGAACTACTTGACTATTGGAATAGCTTTGCCTCATTGACTACACATTCCCTGAAACGTAAAAGGTCTGTTGCCCCAATACATGAGCAGAGTAAAACTGTGCAGAACATTGATGCTGCCATTTACAAACTGCTGCTTGGTACTTTCTATAAAAAACATGAATCTGTACACCCCACCTTGCAAAAAAGAAAGTGGGACATTGAAACTGTAAAGAAAGCAATTGAACGTATGGCTCTTGCCTGTACGCCTGATTATGCAGCAAATCCAAAACGTGCATCACTGCTTAACTTTCTGTTTAACCCCCATGTGGAACTAGGCACTGGCAAATACAGGTACAGATATAAATACCCTTTCCTGCATTTCACAGGCAATGAACCACAGCCAATATCTGACACCCCTGTACGTAAGAAAACTGAGTACCCCATACTTGTGGACAAAACACTGAAGAGGTTGACAGGTACCACAGCCCCAACGGACAGGCAATACAACCAAGTCGTTAAGCAGATTGATAAGGCAATGTTGTTTATAAACAAGGTATCCAATGGCAAGGTGGCTGAAAACAGAATGAAACTCCCGTTAATGCTGAGAGATACCATGCTAGAAGAAAACCTACCCCTTACAGTGGATAACCTTCCACTTGGTGTTCACAACCTAGAAAAATTCATGCGCAAGAGGCTTATGATAACATGATTGACGAAAATGGAGTTGAAACATTTGTTTCAGTTAATGGGAAGCTGTGTGTCGTTGAAAGTACCCTTACATTCTATCAGATAGCAGAACTAGCTGGAATGCAGCCTACTGGTAGAGAAAAAATACATTGGGATTGTATTAGTGATAATGAGAGTGGGTATCTAATGTCAGGAGAATCTATACTAACTGATGACGATATGGTCTTCATTGTTCAAGAGGGCCATGAATAATGGCGATCACCCGCACCAGACTTGATTTCAACAGGGAAAAGCAGGTACTAATAAACCTTATCTTAAACTCTACCTATTGTGATAGAGTCCTGCCAATAATTAAACCTGAATATTTCGATTCTAAATATGCCAGCACCCTCCTAGACTGGGTAGGGACTTACTTTGACACCTATGGTGTAGCTCCTAAAGAGCACATCAATGAAATGTTTGAAGAGCATGGCACTTCCCTTGAACAAGATGTACATGAGCAGGTAGGCAATGTATTACAACACCTATCTGATGTTGCTGACACCGAAGTACACAACATAGATTATCTAATTGATATTGCAAATGACCTGTTCAGGGAAAAGCATTTAAAGCTACAGAATGCAGCGCAGCAGCACTACTTAGACAAAGGTGATTTAGTAGGTGCGGAAAATGTAATGCTGGAGCAGTACCAAGGCATTGAAGGGCACTCTACAGAAGTAACAGCTTTCAATGACGACGAGTACATGCGTGAGTGTATCAGGGATATGGTCATGCAGCAGGACATTGAAACTGCTTTCTTCAGGTTCAGCGGTAAGCTAGGTGACTTTATCGGCCCTGTAAACCGTGGGTGGTTCGTAGCATACCTAGCACCATCTAAGCGTGGTAAGACAACTTACATGCTGGACGCTGTGATTGACTCAGTGCATCAAAGGCTAAACACCCTTGTTATCTCACTTGAGATGCCTAAGAAACAATTAATGCAAAGGTACGCCTTGGCTGTCACCGGAGCAAAGCCTGAAATGGATCCATATACAACCATGGTTCCAATAATGGACTGTAAGCTCAATCAAAACGGTGAGTGCCTGAAAGATGAGCGTGCGGGGTACGGAGCAATACTGACAGATGATGGTATAGCAGCCTACGAAGATGAAGAAGATTGGCAGGTGTGTACCGAGTGCCGTGGTAAGAAAGACTTTGAACCTTCAGCATGGAAAGTACCAGTTGAAAAAGAGACAGTTTCTGAAGGTGACTACTTCAAGAAGGTAAACAAGTTTAACAGATTGTTTGGTAAGTATGGTCGCATAGTTCACTTCCCTTCTAAAAGCAAAACGGTTGCTGAATTAAAACAGGAAGTACATTACCTAGAGATAAATGAAAATTTTATTCCTGATGTTATTGTCATTGATTATGCCGATCTTATTAAACCTGACAGTGCAGGGGAGAAGCGCCACCAGTTAGATGATATATGGGAAGGGCTGCGTGGTTGGGGCCAAGAAAAGCATGCGCTTATGATTTCAGCATCCCAAACTAACCGTATCAGTGCAGACGTTGAATTTCTTAGGGACATTCACGTTACAGAAGACTACAGCAAAATAGCAAAGCTTGATATTGGAATAGGTTTGTGTCAGACTGACCTAATGAAAATAATGGGGATGATGAATTTGAACAAGGTAGTTCATAGACACTTTGAGTTTATCCAAAGCCATGTGTGTACTGTGCTGCAAGAAATGACACACCAACAGTCTACACTTGACTCAGAATTTGTAGTAAAATAAAGTGGATGCACCCCTATAAATAAAGTTGGAGTTTTTTTATAAAAACTATTGACAAAAGAGGGTGTTTGTAGTATATATACTATACAACAATTTGAAAGGGCAAACAGGCACTAATGCCGAAATGCCGTAATTAAAACGCCTGACTAACAGGCAGAAAAGGAGAAGTCTGATGGCACTTAAACCACTGAAAGACTACGGGCTGAAATTCAATGATGTGAAGAAAGCAGCCGTAGCAATGAACGAGAGCGAGCTTGCTGATGCAATTCCGGTGAAGGTTGGAACCAAAGGTGAGGTCATGCTGTCGGCCCTGATGGATGCAGTTGAGCAGGTACCTGAAGTTAAGGACATTCCAAAAGATGTTGCTGCATTTTACAAGACAATTCCCCAGGATGCCTTTGATGATGATGAAGGTAAGGTCGGTGCAACCGATGATGACGGTGCAACCGATGATGACGGTGCCGATGCTGCTGGCGATGAAGTTACTTCAGACTGCCCTGCCTTTAAAACTGGTTGTGATGACAAAGAGCCTGACTGTCAGGAATGTAAGGCTGACATGAACCACGAGTACACCGCCTGCAAAGCAGCCACCGAAGCAGCCAAAAAAGCTGCCAAGAAAAAATCAACCAAGAAAAAAGAAGGTGCCAAAACTGCCGGAAAACGTACCCGTTACGGCCACATGCCTAAGAGCATGGCTGGTGCCATTGACGATATGGTATTTGAAGGTTCTACCAAGGACGACATGGTCAAAACCATCACCAAGAAGTTTGGCCGTACCAAAGAGAAGGCTACTTCCAAGGTCAACAGCCATATGCTTACCCTTCAGAACAAAAAAGGCATCACCATCAAAGAGAAAGATGGTGTGTATAAAGCCAAAGAGAAATACGCTGAAGGGCAGACCAAGGACAACACCGCCCCTGGACTTGAGTAGTACCAGTACCACCATATAGCAACCCATAGAAAGGGCAAGGCTGTTAATTCGGCCTTGTCCTTTTTTCAGTTTAACCCATTCTGGAGACAATATTATGTCAAGTATTAACGGTCTTGCCAAGGCATTGAACGACGTACACCTTGGCGGTCTTATCGACGATTGTGTAGTAACCTTTGAAGATGACAAAGCATATATCAGAGCCATGGACTTAACTTCATCCCTGTTTGTTGAAACAAGTGCAGAGGTTGAGCATGAGGAAGGGCAGATTGGAATCAGCAACCTTTCCCTGTTTGTCAAGTACCTGAACACCATTAAAGACCTTGATGTTACCATAAAACACAAGGAAAATCGCATGTCAATCAAACCAAAAGACGGTGGTACTGTGAACTATATGCTGTCTGAGGTTGACCTCATCCCCTCATTTGATGATGAATGGGAAGATACCATGTTTGAGGATGAGATTGCCCTGCACGGAAACCCCATGGCATTGAAGCAGGTACGTGTATCAGACTTTCTGTCAATCATAGGGCTGTTCCAACCAAACAGCATCTACTTCAAAGTTTCAGAGAAGGGCATTGTGTCAGTACATGGTGGTGCGGAAACAGAGCACCAGTTTGACGTAACTCTTGGAAGGGTTAAAGAACCCACTGCCTGTGAAGTAAAAGTATACGGCAAGCACCTTACCCCGATACTTGCTGGACTCAACTACGAAGAAGAACCACAACTATACCTAACTGAAGGGGAATCAATTGTGATTTCCACAACTTCATCAAACTGGATACTGGAGCCAATCAGCAGCGATGCCTAAAATAGCAATATCCCAAGACGATTGTATTAATTTTACCGTGGCAACCATCACCCTACTTGAAAAGAGCGGGTTTCATGTGCGGTCTGCCATGGAAGCATACGAATGTCTGCAGAGTATTGTTGAGAGTCAGGTGGCATTTGAGATAGATAAAACTATGCAAGAGGAATGCCAGTGTCCAAATTGTAAACCAAAGGTGGGTTAGATGACAAAATTAGGTTCTTATATATGGTTTGAGAAATACAGGCCACAGAGTTTGAAAGATGTATCACTGAATAAAGATCACCGCACAGCGTTTAAGGGGTTTGTTGCGGATGGACAAATACCGCATCTTCTTTTTGAAGGTCCGGCAGGTAGTGGTAAAACTACTATCTCGCATATTCTTACAAGGGAAGTGCCAAGCACTGTCCTTACACTCAATGCTTCTGGCAAAGAGGATAGAAGTATTGAAACAATGCAGACAAAGGTAAAGCAGTTTGCAGCTTCGGCAGCAAAGAGGGACAAAATCAAAATCGTGTTCATGGATGAGGCTGATGGTATGTTGAAGCCAGCGCAGGAATCTTTGAAGAATTTGATGGAAACCTACAACAAGAACTGCCGATTCATTCTTACCTGCAATGCCGTTGATAAGATTATTGACCCAATCCAGTCAAGGTGTATACGGTATACATTTGACAGGTTTCCTAAACGGAAGCTTATCAGTGTATGTGAAACAATTCTTGATGCCGAGGGTATTGAAGATACCAGCCGTGAAGAGGTTACTGAATTGGTGGACAGGTTTTACCCTGACATGCGTTCTATAGTTAACAATCTTCAGGCAGCGTGTGTAAGCGGTATCTTTAACCCCAAGGCCATCGGCTCCCTTAATGCAGACCCAAAAGCTATCGCCAACGCTATCACTAAAGGGCATCTATTAACAATAAGGCAGCTACTTGCTGGAACAACAGACTTCATGTTTGTGTATAAATACCTATTCAATGAGTTTATTCCAGAAATGAAATCAGAAGAAGAAAAAGCTGAAGCTTCGTTAGCTGTAGCTGAATCTTGTAGGTATGACCAAGTGGTCCCAGACAGAGAAATAGAGTTCACAGCATGTTGTCTTGGGATAATGGACGCACTAAATGTGAAACCAAACTTCAATAAATAGCTCTTATTTTGATTTTTAGGGTACTTGGTATGCTGTGGTATTACTTTGCTTTGAAAATCAAAATTAGGGGGCTTTACGATATCGTGAGGATGTACTAATGTCAACTGGCAATGTTGTGTTTGACCAAACTGATAGATTGTGGGACAAACAAGAGCTAATGACTAGCCAAACCAAACCGCATTCTATATATATGTCTTGTAGATTTTTATCACTACACCCAGAAGGGTTTCTACCAGCATGTGATTGTAACAGAATGCATAAACTACCAGAATGGGCACAGTTGGTCTTTCTTCAGAATTCATTACCTAAAATGAAGAGACCAGTAGCAAAATACCCTAAGAAGCTGGTTAAAGAAAAAGCCCTTACTGACAAACAAAAGAGAACCCTG
>RRYU01009827.1_pt1 | contig 130714 bp, 104 predicted proteins | sample 2162651 | NCBI WGS metagenome assembly RRYU01 (sample SAMN10267283, study PRJNA491782) | microbial mat metagenome | isolation source: biomat in the production well | place: Japan: Minami-Kanto gas field, natural gas well KTG3 | collected 2017-06 | reverse complement strand
CCCCCCATTACGGCTTTTTGTGTATACCACAAGACTGTCCGACGCAAGAAACTCATCAGCAATTTCGACAGCCTCCTCGAGATATCCTCCGGGATTGCCCCGTACATCAACAACAAGACCCTTCATGCCCTTTGCCTTCATCTCGGAAAGTGCGCTGAGAAACTCATCTGATGTCGTTGAGACAAAACGGCTCAGACGGATATAGCCGGTTCCGTCATCCAGAAGAAATGAGGCGTCAATACTGTATGTAGGAATTCTATCTCTTTTTACATCAACCTGCAGATACCGGCCACTGAATGGCCTGTAGAGATCAAGATGGACCGTTGACCCTTTTTCTCCCCGCAGAGAAGCGACAACATCCGAAGATGCAATACCGATGGCGCTTACTGAATCAATGGCAAGAATTCTGTCTCCGGCCACAATACCAACATCTTCACTCGGGCCCCCGCTCAATGGAGCGACAACGACAAGGGTATCGCGAATGATATCGAACTCGATACCTATTCCCTCGAAATTCCCCTTAAACTCTGCTTTGGAATAGGTGACTTTATCCTGACTGAGATACACCGTATGGGGATCAAGCGATTCGACCATACCCTTTATGCCGCTCTCAACCAGAGAATCAGAATCAACGTCATCGACATATCTCGATGTGATGAGGTTAATAACGTCAAACAGCTTTTTCTGGTAACCAAATACAGGAACTGATGAATCATTATGCAGCCTGGTTCCGAGAAGAACACCAAAAGACAGAACTGCAATCATGATCAGGGCCTGAAAAATACGGCTCATAATTGTAAAGAGGTATGGAAGAAATAGAAATCAGGAAGTTATCACCTGTCAAGATAACATGTTGGCGCTCCACCACAAAAAAACCGAAGAACCCCCGGAAAACCACCGCCAATAAAAATCACAAAAACAGCAAAACAACCAAAGAATAAAAACACAATAAACAGAAACAGGACACACAAAAAAAAAGAGACAAAAAAAAAGCAAGAAAAAAATATAAAAGCACACTTTTAAAAAAAATCAATCCAATAAAAAACACCAACACAAGACAATAAGGACAAAAAAATAAAAAAAAATAAAACGACTTTATCAGCAAATTTATATCAACAAACCACAAGATAAATGACAAAAAAACAACCAATAAAGAATATAAAAAACTTCAACAAAATAATCCTATTCTCTTTTAATAAAAAAACTTAAGATTATCGAGCTAAAAAAAACTTAAAGTAATTTCAAGAACAAAAAATAAACACACAAAAAAAAACAACATCAGTCAATAACAAAAAAAATATGTCGCCATATAAGACAAATCTTAATCTCAATCAGATCATTTAAAACAAACATAAATCGCAAAATTGATAATTTTACTATTAATCTTTATATTCAACCAATACATGATTTAAAACAAATTAAATACAGTATGCTTAATTTAATTTAAGCCATCTTAACAACAGAAATAACCAGCTAATATCTATTTATAATTATTGATTTTACCTCAGACAACAACGCATTCAAGCACAATAAAAAACCTGATGAGCAAAAAAATTCCGGCACTCCTGCTCTTGCTGCTGCAATTATTTTCCTGCTCAAATACAGCGAAGAGTTCAGACAGTACCACACCAGAAAATTATCAGTACTGGAGCATTATTGCATCAGGCGACACTCTGGACGTAGAGGTTCCTGTTCATAGAAAGGGGCTTGGTCTGGGACTGATGTGGAGAAAAAAACTTCCGGACAACAGCGGCATGCTGTTCGTTTTCAAGAACGAGCAAACGCTGACATTCTGGATGAAAAACACCTATATCCCGCTCGATATAGCGTTTATTGACAGCCGCAATATCATCGTCAACATAGAGCATATGACGACCATTGATAATGATTCGCTTCTCTACTCTTCCAGACAACCCTCAATCATGGCGCTCGAAGTCAATGCGGGATGGTTTGCCTCCCATGGGGTCAGAGAAGGCGATACCCTGACAATTCTCCGATCGCAACCCGGAACAACAAACTGAAGAAGCCTTCTGTTCATTGTCAGTCACCGACCAGGAAACAGGGAGGAAGGAAACGCACAGGACGGCATCCGGGAGCATCACGCCAGGAATATCATGCCCTCCCAACGACGTATTCAGGACAAATATGACATCAGGAGCGGCACAGAAAACGACTCAACGAATTTCGCATCCATCGCAGAGTGCAGCGACAAGCTCGATTTCAACGCTTGAATCCATGGGAAGCTCTGCAACACCAACCGCACTTCTTGCATGTCGTCCTGACTGCTCACCGAACGCATCACGAAGAACTGCAGACGCGCCATTCGCAACGACATGCTGACGGGAGAAATATGCCTCACTGGCAACGTATACCGTCATCTTCACAATCTGTTCTATCCGGTCAAGATCCCCGATAACAGACTTTATGGATGCCAGTGCATTAAGAACCGCGATTTTTGCCGCCTCAACCGCCCCGGCCTGATTAACCTCATTGACTTTTCCCGAACCGCCCGGCTGCATGAGTACTCCATGAACCAGGGGCAGATGGCCTGAGGTATAGACAAGATTTCCATACCGCAAAGCAGGTTCATACAAACCTGCCGGCTGAGGGTTTTCAGGAAGAAGCAATCCGGCTTGCAGCAGCCGTTGTTCAATAATGGCCATTGGTTCGAATCATTGAAGTTCAGTCAAGACGATCGTCGTCTCTACCATGGAAAAATAACACATTAAATGGGATCAAACACCCCCGCAGGCAGCGAAAGCCCGGAATACAGTCCATAGCAATGGCCAATATCGACTAAAAGGAGTCGAAGTTTTGTTAATCTATCGAAAAATACTTATCGTCTTCTATTGGAACAATGTTTCACCTTGGGGTGCTGCATGAAGCGGCTGAGATTAAACCCATATAACTTGATGCAGGTAATACTGACGCAAGGAAAGAAGATGAAACGCCTTACGCTTTTCTTCCTTTTTTTTCCCTGACTTTTCAGCCAGCCTGCTTAGCACATTTAACCTCTTAAGCAGATTATCAATGGAAGAAAAAATCTCAAAATTCATCATTCAAAGTTTTTTTGCAAAACTGGAAGACTCTCTCACTGTCGATGTTGCCATCGTCGGAGCGGGTCCCTCAGGGTTGATCGCAGCAAAGGAACTGGCTAAAGCCGGCAAAAAAGTTGCCATTTTCGAAAGCAAACTGGCTCCCGGAGGCGGTGTCTGGGGTGGCGGCATGCTTTTCAATGAAATTGTGCTCCAGAAAAACATCACTCCGATTCTCGAAGAATACGCTATCGGGTACAGAGAAACCGATGAGGAATATGTTACCGCAGACGCGGTTGAAGTAGCAAGCGCCCTGATTTATGGCGCCGTACATTCAGGGGTCAGGATTTTCAACGCAGTCAGGGTCGAAGACCTTGCCATGCGCGACGAAAAAGTCTGCGGAGTCGTCATTAACTGGAATCCTGTATCCAGACTCGACATGCACGTCGACCCGCTCGTCATAACATCGAAGGCCGTGCTTGACGGAACCGGTCACCCTTCCGAGCTTATCAAGCTCGCCAGCTGCAAAGCCGGTATCACCCTTGACACCCCTACAGGAAAAGTGATGGGCGAAAAACCCATGTGGATGGAAAACGGAGAAAGTTCAACGGTCATCAACACCAAAAGGCTTTATCCTGGTCTGTACGCTTCGGGTATGGCTGCCAACAATGCTATGGGCGGATTCAGAATGGGCCCGATTTTCGGAGGAATGTTCCTCAGTGGGAAAAAAGTTGCCGGGCTCATCCTTGATGACCTTCAGGGCTGAACCATGCCGTTGCAACACAATCTGCTTCCCCGGCTGTACATGGTCACGTACAGCCGTTTTTTTTCTGATCCTGAACAAGAACTGCCTGCCCTGATCTCGCAGCTGACTTCGCGCACAGAGATCATCATCCAGCTCCGGGAAAAACATCTCGACGCACGAACGGTCCGTCAACTCGGTTTGCAGCTGCGCTCATCCATGCAGAAGAACGGCTCCCTGCTCTTCATCAATGAACGAAGCGACATAGCGATCGATGTCGGTGCTGACGGGGTACACCTGCCGGAAAACAGCTGTCCCCTTGAAGCAACACGAAAAATCTGTCCCGGAATGTTTACAGGCAAAAGCGTTCATTCTGTGCAGTCCGCCATCAAAGCCGAAGAGGAAGGCGCGGATTACCTGATGTTCGGACCCGTGTTCGATACCCCTCTCAAAAGGCCATACGGCCCGCCTCAGGGCCTGAAAAAACTCAGAGCCCTTTGTAATGCGACCGCTGTTCCTGTTTTCGCCATCGGAGGGATAACTCCTGAAAACGCAGCACGGTGCATGGATGAAGGAGCATATGGCTTAGCCGCCATGTCACTGTTTCACAACGCTGACAATCTGCCTGCAGTCATTGCATCATTTCAATCGATCCTGAACAGCAAACAATCATGAAAAAGCTGCTCTGTTTTATAACCAATAATCATGACAACCCTGTAACCATTGCCGAACAAGCCCTGAAAGGGGGCGCCGGCATGATACAGCTCCGGCAAAAAAACGCCCCGGGCAGCGATCTGTTTTCCTGGGCCGTGTCTCTTCAGAACATGTGCCGCAGCTATGGCGCGCTTTTCATTGTCAACGACAGGCTCGACATCGCTCTTGCCGCAGGCGCCGACGGGGTTCATCTCGGGCAGCATGACCTCCCCGTAGAATCAGCAAGAAAGCTTTTTCCCTCACCGGGTATCATCGGCTGTTCAGTCTCCTGCGTCCGTGAAGCCATTGAGGCCCGGGAAAAAGGGGCCGACTATATCGGTATCGGGCATATTTTCCCGACAGGCTCCAAACAGAAAAATACCGCTCCTTTAGGAGCGGAATATATCAGCACGGTAAAACAATCGGTCGATATTCCGCTCATTGCCATTGGCGGTATCGGGCCCGATAACGCCATGGAAGTCATGACCAGTGGCGCAGACGGCATTGCCGTCATTTCGGCGATCGCTTCTGCCGCAAACCCGATTGAAGCAGCCCGCGAACTGGCAGCCATCATCCGTCAATCCTGACTGACGTCCTGAAAGACATTGTGAAGCGCCATACCCTACCGAAACATGAAAAACAACTACTCAACAGTACTGACGATCGCCGGTTCCGACGGGAGCGGCGGCGCCGGGATCCAGGCTGACCTGAAAACATGTGCAGCTCTTGGCTGTTACGGGTTGAGTGTCCTCACTGCGCTGACAGCGCAAAACACCTGCGGAGTTGTCTCGATGATGCCGGTACAGCCTGAATTCATAAGCCGTCAGATTGCGGTACTGAAAACAGACATCAGGATAGACGCCATCAAGATCGGTATGCTCGGAAGCAGGGAAGCAATAGGAGCTATCTCGCAAAACATCCAGGATATTGCCAATGCCATCCCGGTTGTTCTCGATACGGTACTCATGTCCTCAAGCGGACACCAGCTTGTGCCGGATGACAGTATCGAAGCAATAAAAAGCGAACTCTTTCCTCTGGCAAGGCTTGTCACCCCGAACCTGCCTGAAGCATCAAGACTGGCGGGCCGGAGCACGCTGCCCTCTTCAAGAACCGGGATCCGCAAGGTTGCCGAGAAGATTCTGCTGCAGGGACCCGGGGCGGTTCTGGTAAAAGGGGGACATATGCGGGGAAATATCTGTAGCGATCTGCTCTTGAGCAATACAGAAGAACGATGGCTGTCCTCTCCGAGAATCGACACGCTCAATACTCATGGAACAGGATGCACGCTTTCATCCGCTATCGCATGCTTTCTGGCAAAAGGAATGGAACTCGAACCGGCTGTTGAAAACGGCAGGGCGTATCTTATCGGGGCGCTTGAGGCCGGATCGACGTTTTGTCTTGGAAAAGGATCCGGCCCGCTGCATCATCTCTACCGTTGGTGGAAGACACCTGGAGAAGAAAGGGCGTAACCACAATCCGGCCTGCCCGTTCGTTTCAGGACCGGCACCGGGGAAGCCGTCCGATTGAATAGTACGTAAAACCAAGCTGCTCCATCATATCGGGATTATAAATGTTTCGGCCGTCAAAAATCACCGGTGAAGTGAGCGCCGATTTCATCATCTCGAAATCAGGACTGCGGAACACCATCCATTCGGTCACCACAGCAAGCGCATCAGCGCCTTTGAGTGCTTCGTCGGGATGCTCGACAAGGTCGAGATCATCACGTTCGCCATAAATCCTTTGCGCTTCTTCCATCGCAACAGGATCATATGCCCTGACCCTTGCACCTGCCCTCCACAGCTCCTCCATGATCTGCCGGCTCGGCGCTTCCCGCATATCATCGGTATTGGGCTTGAAAGCAAGGCCCCACAAGGCTATTGTTTTTCCATTCAGATCGCCGTTGAAATGGTCGCGCATCTTATCGACAAGCGATAATTTCTGATCGTGGTTCACCGCTTCGACAGCCTGAAGAATCCTTGAGTCATAGCCATATTTGCGCGCCGTTCGCTCCAGGGCCTGCACATCCTTCGGAAAACATGATCCGCCATAGCCGACACCGGGATAAATAAAGGGAAAACCGATCCTCGAATCCGAACCGATACCGCGGCGGACCGCTTCGACATCAGCTCCGACACGCTCCGCTATGTTGGCGATTTCGTTCATAAAACTGATCTTGGTTGCCAGCATCGCGTTTGCTGCATACTTGGTCAGCTCGGCTGAACGGATATCCATCGCGATAAACCGCTCATGGCTCCGGTTGAAGGGCCCATAGAGATTGCGCAGGAGCTCCTTCGTTCTCGGATTGTCTACCCCGACAACAATGCGTTCCGGCTTCATGAAATCGTTGATCGCATCACCTTCCTTGAGAAACTCAGGATTGGATACCACATCGAAATCAAGCGCGACGTTTCGTTCAGCAAGCACAGCGAGCACCTTGTCCCGCACAAGATCCGCCGTTCCTACCGGAACCGTCGATTTATCGATAATGATACGGTAATCATCCATGTGCCGCCCGATGCTGTCCGCGACACTGAGGACATGGCGAAGATCGGCTGAACCATCTTCGTCAGGCGGCGTCCCCACGGCGATGAACTGGAAAAGGCCGTATGCAACGCCCTCTGCTATATCCGATGTAAATTTCAACCGTCCCTCACGACTGTTTTCGATCACCATATCCTCAAGGCCTGGCTCGTAAATAGGGATTTCGCCCTTTTGCAGCCGACTGATTTTCTCTTCGTCAATATCGACGCACAGCACATCATTGCCGACTTCGGCAAAACATGCTCCGGTGACAAGACCGACATAGCCTGATCCAAAAATGGTAATCTTCATAACATGCGCGTTATACAGGTTTTTAATAACTCATGAGGGAAATAACGGAGACAACAGCCCTGGGGGCGTTCCGGAAAATGAGCTTATATATACAAAAATAATGGAAAAAACCGTACTTTTCACACGATCACATCCCGCAAAAACTCAACCCCTCCGCACTCTTGAAGAACAACAGACTTCTCATCGGTATTCTTGCAGGAATCATCTTGGGAACACTTATCGGAGGCTTGCTGCCGGACATCGGTACCGGAATATCCTTCATCGGTGAACTCTTCATAAAAACCTTGTCGATGCTTGTTGTTCCCCTGATCGTAGCAGCAATGATAACAGGCATAAGCAGGATGGGCGACATACGAAATCTCGGGCCGCTGGGCAGGATAACCATCGGCTACTACCTTGGCACAACAGCAATTGCTGTCATCACAGGAATGCTGCTTGTCGTTGTCCTCCAACCCGGCAAACAGGGCATCGACCCGCCGGCATCCGGCCATACAGCGGCAATATCCTCCTCAACCGGCCCGGAGCATCAGGAAGAGCCACCGCAAATACAACGGGCACAGGAAGAAAAACGCACTATTGTCGGGCTTCTTAAAGAAGTCATCTCAGGCCTTGTCCCGTCGAACATCTTCAAAGCCATGGCGGAAAACGATATTCTGCCGGTCATCATTTTTTCGCTGCTGCTGGGGGGAGTGCTGACAACCCTTGGCGAGCAGGGCAAGCCTGTGCTCGATTTTTTCATCAGCCTCAACGAAGCTGTGATGAAAATCATCCACATGATCATGTATACCGCACCAGTCGGAATAGGCGCCCTTATTGCCGGCCGTCTGGGAGATGCAGGCGGATTCAGCGGATTCATTCCTGAACTCATTCACCTCCGGAACTACTCGCTGACCGTGATCGCGGGACTTCTGATTCACAGCATCATCATCCTTCCCCTGCTCCTGAAAATTTTCGGAAAAATCTCTCCTGTCCGTTTCGCGGCAAACTCCTCCCCCGCCCTTTTGACAGCATTTTCCACGGCATCAAGTTCCGCCACGCTTCCGGTCACCATGGAATGTGCGGAAGAAAAAAACCGGGTCTCACCGCGTACGGCAGGATTTGTCCTTCCGCTTGGCGCAACAATCAACATGGATGGCACCGCACTCTACGAAGCCGTAGCAGTGATCTTCATAGCGCAGATGAGCGGAATCGCGCTCTCGGGACCGGAGTTCGGCATTATCTTTCTGACTGCAACACTTGCTGCCGTCGGGGCTGCCGGCATACCTGAAGCAGGTCTGGTAACCATGGTTCTTGTCCTTAAGGCGGTCAACCTGCCGGTGGAAGGGATATCACTGATTCTTGCCATAGACTGGTTCCTCGACCGCTGCAGAACGACAGTCAACGTATGGGGCGACAGCGTAGGAGCAAAAATAATCGACAGGCTCCTCAGAAACGGAACAACACATCCTGACGGAACGGCCAGTCCCGCCTTTACTCCTCGATCACAATAACCAGACAGCGGGATTTTTTCCAGAATTCATTCTCATCCTTGATAAGAAGCAGCGAGGAACGATCACTGCCTATCATCTCATAGGAATCGATCGTATGAGGGGTAACGATTTTCAGGTTTTTTGGCGGCCGTTCAAAAAAGAGATCTCGTGTTTCTATGATATCGATACGCTGAAAGATCGACACATCGAAATCATCGGCAAGCCGGTACTCACGATTGAATATCCCGGCAAGCGGATTGGCCGGTCGTGACAGAATCCCTTTCGTCTGAAGATCCTCATAGGTTCCCGAGATATAGTACGCAAACGACAGTTTATCTTCCTGCTCTATGATAAACTCATCGAGAACGTCAACGGTTTCAAGCAGTTCCGACACCTGCGCATCGAGCTTCTGAACCTCGGTCTTGAGTTCACGAATTTCGCGGTCTTTTTTCTCGATCGTACTGCGGAGTTCTGCAACAAGCTGATCGACCGAAGAAATACGATATGCAGACGTTCTGTTTTCCTCTTCAAGACGGGCAACCAGATTTTTGCTGGACTGAAGTGTCGAGTCGATAAACCGTATGCTTGAATAGATATCCCGACTGAGATCCTCGGGAGTTTTTTCTTCCTGCTTTTCGATATCAGAGGACAATCGTTCAACAACAGCCTCTTTCTGCTGGATTTTACTGAGATTTTTCTGAACCTGCGTCAGAATGGCCATGATTGATTCTACATATTCCTGACGTGAACCATCCTGCTGCTGACGGCCGTCGTCACAACCGCCCGTAACCATGACAACAGCAACAAGCAGCAGCAAAGCAAAGCGCCTGACCGGATCTTTCATAGCAAGTCCACCCATTGTTCAACCCCCTCTTTTGTCCCATACCATCTGGCATGCGGTGTTGGAAGATGCTCTATCCCGGAAATCGTGACATTTTCAGCCCCTTCAAGAAAACAGCTTTTTACAGGTACAATACCGTCGCCGGCAAGATTCCCTTCACCGGACACATTCATATAGAAATGATAACATGCCTTTTCGACCAGCCCTTTATCGAGTGCCCCCCGGTAGGCATCGCTGACGACAGAAACAACGCGACAATCCTGAAAAAAATCAACGGTAAGATGCTTCATGATAAAGTCAGTCTTCATCTTTGCATAATACTCGCCGGTGCTGTAGGGAGTGCCAAGCGTCAAGAGAGTCCTGACTGATTTTCCGCGATGGTAGACATCTCCCTGAAACTCTTTTTCAAGAAGATACACCAGGGCTACCGTTCCTCCACCACTATGCGCGACAAGCGTGACCGGTTTTCCGGGGAAACGCTGCTGCATGGATGCTATTGTCCTGTCGAGTGCCGCCATGACCCTGTTGGTGGAGCGCTCCGGACTTGGAGGAAACCCTATCCAGTCAAGCAGACTGACGGGAACAACCGCTATGAGTTCGGAAGAAATATAGCGGCCGAGTTCCCGCTTCATCCCGTCGTATAAACCCTCCCAGAACAGCACTCCGGGAATGATCACCACGGGACCGGAATCATGATCTCTCATACCTTTACCGTCCATATAACCGATTGAACCGGATAGAAACCGCTCTTGCTGCCGGCGGTCTCCTGAACCCGGCTATTGCAATTTTCTCAGAAAATCCAGTAATAGGCTCACGCCAAAACCTGTTCCGCCCTGTGGCCGCGAACCGGCTTTGGCCGAAAATGCCGGCCCTGCAATATCGATATGGGCCCAATGCTTGTGGCCGGCGATAAAGTTCTGAAGAAATTTAGCCGCTGTAATAGTACCTGCTCCCCTTCCCCCGGTATTGTGAACATCGGCCACTTCAGATTTGATCAGCTCATCGTACTCATCCCACAACGGGAGGCGCCAGACTTTTTCTCCGCTGACCTGACCGGCATCATAGAGCGCGGCAGCAAGATCGTCGTCATTGCTGAACAGACCTGCAACAGAATATCCGAGCGCGACAATACAGGCTCCGGTCAATGTCGCCAGATCGATAATCATATCCGGATTATACTCGCCGACTGCATAGGATAGCGCATCGGCAAGAATCAGACGGCCCTCCGCATCGGTATTGCCCACCTCGACGGTAATCCCCGGATATGTGGTGATCACATCGCCGGGCTTCTGGGCGGCACCTCCCGGCATATTGTCTGTCGAAGGAACAAATCCGATAATGCGATAGGCAATGCCAAGCCGTGATGCAGCTTCGACCGTCGCAAGCACAACAGCCGCTCCGGCCATATCCGATTTCATCTCGTCCATGCCGTTAGCAGGCTTGATGGATATGCCGCCGGAATCAAAGGTCACGCCTTTACCCACCAGGGCAATTGTGCCTTTTGCCTTTTCGCCTGGATTATAATCAAGGACAGTGAACGTCGGCGGTTCTTTACTGCCCTTGTTAACAGCAAGCAGTCCTCCCATGCCGAGATGTTCGATACCGGCCTTGTCGAAAACCGTTACCGAATAACCATACGTTTCAGCTGATTCCGAAGCATAACGGGCAATATCGACCGCATTGAGCAGATTCCCGGGCAGATTGACAAGGTCGCGCGCAAGACGCTGCGCTTCGGCAATAATCATGCCCGAAGCCGTTCCTTTTTCAACCTCCTTCATACTTCCGGCATTGACCCTGACAATCAGACCGGAAATCCCTTCATAGGATTTTTTTCTTTTCTTCCTGTCCTTATCCTTTTCGGTTTTGCCGCTTTTAAGGCGGTCAAACCGATAGGTTGAATTGAGCACGGAAGCCGTCATCAATTCAGAGATATCCTCGAGAGCAAGTCCGCTACGCTCAGACCAGTCGACAATCGATGATGCATCAACCGCGACAGTCTGAACATCACAGGATTCAGCCTGACGGGCAATACTCACGCCGGCTTTCCGGTAATCCTCAGTGGCCTCTCCGTCGCCGATTCCAAGAAGCAGCACCCTCGATGCCTTGAGGCTGACGCTTCCCGGATACATCAGAAGCGTATCGCCCGCAGCAGCCTTGAAATCTTTCAGCGCCCGCTTGTCGAGACCGAGGGCATCGAATACTTTCGGCGCATCTTTTTTCAGGCTTTTGACCGTAAAAGGCAGAACCAGCAAGCCGGTCTTAAGGTTTTTCAGTGAACTTTTTGTAACAGTAATATCGGTCTTCATGAAAATGATTATCCTGTTTTAGATTACGGTATTATTGAGCCGGGTTTTCAGAAACGCACGAACATCGCCCAGCACCACCCGGGAAGCCTTTTCCGGCGAAAACTGCAACAGGCATCCAGCAGCGTTCCGGTGTCCGCCCCCCCCGTAAATTTTTGCAATCTCATTGACGTATATCTCGCCACGCGATCGGAAACTTACTTTTGTGCGTCCGTCATACATCTCGACCATCAGTACGGCAATCTGAACCGAAGGCACACTGAGAAGATAACGAATTATAAGATCTGTATCGAACAGCTTGCTCCCGGTCGAACGAAGCATATCCTGGGAAATCAGAAGCCAGGAAACCGAATTGTTCTCACACAGCCGGATTTCGGTCAGCGCGGCCCCAAGCAGCTTGATAGCCTGAAGGTTCAATGAATTATAGACACTGTCATAGATTGCATTCGGATCAGCACCTGCTGCGACAAGTTCACCGGCGACATGATAGACATAAGGGGTTGTTTTGGGAAAGCGGAACGAACCCGTATCTGTCATAATGGCCACATAGATACCGGTTGCAGCAGCCGGGGTCATCAGTGCCATGCCGGTATGGCTCTGAATACTCATGACAAGGTCATAGACAAGCTCCCCGGTGGAAGATGCGTATGTTTCACAAATCATGAGATCGGCAAAATCCTCAGGGTCCAGATGATGGTCGAGGCAGAGAACCTTGAGCTTGCCTACTTCACGGCCGAAATCGACATGCTGCCATATTCCTCCCATACGCTCCCGGAGATTGGCATCGAGAAGAACAACAAGGTCGGCAAGAGCAATATCCTGCAGACACTGCTCGTTATGCGCATCGAAAACATGCAATGGCGCTATATCCGAGAGAAAGCGGTAGTTTGGAGGAACTTCGGTAGGGTTGATGATGGTGACGTGCTTGCCAAGCTGCCGGAGCACTTCGGCCAGTGCAACCTCACTGCCAAGGCCATCCCCGTCAGAATTCATATGGGTCGTCAGAACGATATGTTCCCCGGACAGGAGTATTTCAATAAACGGCATCCATTCATGATCATCCAGTTTCCTTGCGTGTTCCAATACAATCATCAGTTATCTGTTAGAGTGATCCAAAATTAAAGTTACGCTTAAATTTTTCTCATGGCAAACAATGCGAAAAAGAAACGATGAACGTTAGTAAACCTTCTCCTCAAACATCAGAAGAAGCCCTGAACGTTCCGTAGCAGGCATATCTGAAAAAGGCTTGAAAAGACTGCGCAAAGGAGGCGTTTCAGGTTGATCGATTTTTAGGTTTTGAATTTTTTTCTCCCCTGCTAATTCAATACTTTACCGTACGGATATTCTGCCTTTCACAGAGGGGCATGCGGCTGATAGCCGCAGAAAAACGCGCTTTTATTTCAACCCATAGATCGATCTCTGTTAATGCTGAAAATTTTCACGAAGGTATTTGGTTCCAAGCACGATAAAGACATAAAGAAAATCCAGCCGACGATTCATCGCATCAATGAAATTTTTACCTCCCTGGCCTCATTGAGTGATGATGAACTGCGGTCAAAAACCGCTGCACTGAAACAGCAGATTCAATCTGCCCTGGCTGAAACCGGACAGAAACGTCAGGATCTCGAACGAAAGCTTGACAACCCCGACCTGGATATCAACCAGGCCGAAAGCATCAATCAGGAACTCGACGCGCTCGACACCCGATACGAAGAGCAGACAGCCGAAATTCTCGAGGAAATCCTGCCGGAAACATTTGCCATTGTCAAAGAGACATGCCGGAGGCTTAAAGGGCATGAATACACCGTTGTGGACCACCCGATGACATGGGATATGGTTCCTTACGATGTCCAGCTCATCGGAGGCATCGTCCTGCACCGCGGCAAGATATCGGAAATGGCCACAGGAGAAGGAAAAACCCTTGTCTCGACACTCCCTGCATTTCTCAACGCCCTTACCGGAAGAGGCGTTCACGTGGTCACGGTCAACGATTATCTGGCGCAGCGCGACAGAGAATGGATGAACCCGGTCTTTGAATTCCACGGGATCAGAACAGGCGTCATTCTCACCAGCATGAGACCCCGGGAACGTCGTGAGCAGTACCTGTGCGATATCACCTATGGCACCAATAACGAATTCGGTTTCGACTATCTGCGCGACAACATGGCCGGATCACCGGCAGATCTCGTACAGCGCCCGTTCTATTATGCGATCGTTGATGAAGTGGACAGCGTACTGATCGATGAGGCAAGAACACCGCTGATCATTTCAGGCCCCGTGCCTCATTCGAATACCGATAAATTCATCGAAATCAAGCCATGGATCGAACGTCTGGTCAAATCCCAGCAGAATCTCGTCGCGGGATATCTGAGCGATGCTGAAAAGACCCTGAAGCAGAAAGACAAACCTGACGATTTTGACGCAGGACTCTCATTGCTTCGAGTCAAACGGGGTCAGCCGAAGAACAAGCGCTTCATAAAAATTCTCTCCCAGACAGGAATCGCAAGACTTATCCAGAACGTTGAAAATGAATACCTGAAAGACAACGCGAGCCGGATGCACGAGGTGGATGACGATCTCTATTTTTCCGTCGATGAAAAAACGGGAACGATCGACCTCACTGACAAGGGCCGCGACTTCCTCAGCCAGCTCAGCAAACAGGACAGTGACATTTTTCTGGTTCCCGACGTCGGCGCTGAAATCGCAGGTATCGAAGCCGACACCTCGCTCTCCCCGGAAGACAAAGTCAAATCCAAAGATGATGTCTACAGGCTCTTTTCGGAACGATCAGAGCGGCTGCACAACATCAGCCAGCTGCTCAAGGCATACTCTCTCTTTGACAGGGATGACGAATACGTCGTTCAGAACGGCCAGGTGATGATCGTCGATGAGTTCACCGGCAGAATTCTCCCGGGACGCCGTTACAGCGACGGGCTCCACCAGGCAATAGAGGCAAAGGAGAATGTCAAAATCGAAGGGGAAACCCAGACACTTGCGACAATAACCATCCAGAACTATTTCCGCCTGTATAAAAAACTTGGCGGCATGACAGGAACTGCGGAAACTGAATCGTCCGAGTTTTTCCAGATATACAGCCTCGACGTCGTCGTGATTCCGACGAACAAACCGATTCAGCGCAAAGACCTCAATGATTTCGTCTTCAAGACCCGACGGGAAAAATACACGGCGATCATCGGCAAAATCATCGAATTGCAGACAAAAGGCCAACCGGTTCTCGTCGGTACAGCAAGTGTAGAAGTGTCGGAAACACTGTCGAGAATGCTGAGAGCGAAAAAAATCAGTCACAGTGTTCTCAACGCCAAGCAGCATGGACAGGAAGCCGAAATCGTTGCCCACGCCGGCCAAAAAGGCGCCGTGACGATTGCGACCAACATGGCGGGACGCGGAACGGACATCAAACTCGGCCCGGGAGTCAGAGAACTCGGAGGACTGTTCATTCTCGGATCGGAGCGGCATGAATCAAGAAGAATCGACCGCCAGCTTCGAGGAAGAGCCGGACGACAGGGAGATCCCGGAGAGTCGATTTTTTACGTCTCGCTCGAAGACAATCTGATGCGGCTTTTCGGCTCGGACAGGGTAATCTCTGTGATGGACCGCCTTGGCCATGAAGAAGGCGACATCATTGAACACCCGATGGTCACCAAGTCGATCGAGCGTGCGCAGAAAAAGGTTGAAGAACAGAACTTCTCTATCCGCAAACGTTTGCTCGAATATGATGACGTGCTCAATCAGCAGCGGGAAGTCATTTATAAACGACGCCGCAATGCCCTCGTCAAGGAACGTCTGACAGCTGACATTTTCGATCTCCTGCACGATCATGCACGAAATGTGATCGAAAAGTTTCACCCGGGCAGCGACACCAAAGGGCTCGAAGAACAGGTGCTTCGCGAACTCTCGGTTGAATTCAAAATGGATAGCGACGATTTCGCCACAAGCTCCGTTGAAGAAAGCGCCGACAAACTCTACCAGACCGCCATCGCATTCTATAAGCGCAAGGAAGAAATGGTTCCTTCCGACATCATGCAGCAGATCGAACACTATGCGGTTCTCAGCGTCATTGACCAGAAATGGCGTGAGCACCTGCGTGAAATCGATTCTGTCAAAGAGGGCATCAATCTCAGAGCCTACGGACAGAAAGATCCGCTTCTCGAATACAAACAGGAAGCATACCGGCTGTTTGTCGAACTGCTCAAGGATATCGAGATTGAAACCCTCTCGCTCGCATTCAAGCTCTTCCCTGTCACCCCGGAAGCCCGTGAACAGATTGAGGAACAGCAGAAAAAAGCGCAGGTCCGCAAAGAACGGCTTGTCGCAAAACATGAAGAATCGCAGGGAGCCTTACAAGCTGCGGCAGTAAACGAACGAAAGGAAAATCCTTCTGCCGCACGCCCCGCACCAGAAAGCGCCGGAGCGCCCGCACAACCGGCTAAAGCGGAGCACACTCCCGGCAGAAACGATCTTTGTCCCTGCGGAAGCGGAAAAAAATATAAAAACTGCTGCGGCAGATAACCGATACCATTTCAGGGGATCGCAAAAAAACGATCCCCCTCAATCAGCTGAACAGTCAAAGCACAGAACATGACACAGACAGAACCAGAAGTCAATCTTAATCTTGCCAGAGAACACGGCCTGAATGAAGAAGAGTACCGCACAATCGTTGAGGTTCTCCAAAGAACCCCGACATTCACGGAACTGGGGATCTATTCAGTGATGTGGTCAGAGCACTGCAGCTATAAAAACTCTATTGCGGTTCTGAAAACCCTTCCAAGGGAAGGAGGACGTCTTCTGACAAGCGCAGGAGAGGAAAACGCCGGACTTGTCGACATCGGGGACAATCTTGCCGTTGCGTTCAAAATCGAATCGCATAACCATCCGTCTGCCGTTGAGCCATATCAGGGCGCCGCAACCGGCGTAGGCGGGATTCATCGCGATATTTTCACTATGGGAGCACGCCCTGTCGCAGCCCTGAACTCCCTGCGTTTCGGATCGCCGAAGGATCCCAGGGTCCGCTATCTTGTCGACGGCGTGGTCCGCGGAATCGGCGATTACGGCAACTCGTTCGGCGTTCCGACCGTCGGCGGGGAGATCTACTTCGAAGATGCCTATACCGGCAATCCGCTGGTCAATGCAATGTCGGTCGGTCTGGTTGAACACCATAAAACCGTCAGCGCCACCGCTGAGGGCGAAGGCAACCCCGTTCTTATCGTCGGTTCAGCAACGGGACGCGACGGCATTCACGGTGCGACATTTGCATCGGAAGACCTCAGCGAAGCTTCAGAGGACAAACGCCCGAGCGTTCAGGTCGGAGATCCGTTCGCTGAAAAACTGCTGCTTGAAGCGACACTTGAAGCGATTGCGACAGGACTTGTAGCAGGACTTCAGGATATGGGAGCCGCAGGCATTACCAGTTCTACATCCGAAATGAGCGCACGAGGGATCGAAAAAAACGGGTATGGCGGAATCGACATAGACCTTGACAAGGTCCCCACCCGTGAAGATGCCATGTCGGCTTATGAAATCATGCTTTCCGAGTCCCAGGAGCGAATGCTGCTTGTCGCGCGCAAAGGTCATGAACAGGAGATTATCGACATCTACCGGAAATGGGATATTCATGCCGTCGTCATAGGAACCGTCACGAGCGACAATATGCTTCGCATCCGTCACGCTGGCCGCGTTGTCGCGGAAATACCGGCGACATCACTTGTACTCGGAGGAGGAGCTCCTGTCTATATCCGCGAAGCGATTGAAAAAAAGCCCGATACCCGTGAGGCCAGCATTGTCCCGGACAGGACCCTCGATCTGCATAAAACAACACTCCAGCTGCTCTCGAGGCCCAACATCGCCAGCAAACAATGGGTTTACCAGCAGTACGACTCGATGGTGCAGACCAATACCGTCACCGCCACGGGAACCTCCGATGCAGCGGTCATCCGTATTAAAGGAACCAGCAGAGGCCTTGCCATGCAAACCGATTGCAATGCCCGATACGTCTACCTCAATCCCCGTGTCGGGGGCATGATCGCTGTCGCAGAATGCGCCCGAAACATCGCCTGTTCAGGAGCCAGACCCCTGGCGATCACCAACTGCCTGAACTTCGGCAACCCGTATAAACCCGATGTCTACTTCCAGTTCAAATCATCCGTCGAAGGAATGGGTGAAGCCTGTCGGGCGTTCAATACACCGGTCACAGGAGGAAACGTCAGTTTCTACAACGAATCATCACTGACAGGCACGGCAATCTACCCTACACCGGTCATCGGAATGATCGGCCTTCTCGACAATATCGACAACCTTACGGGCTCGACATTCCGCAATGCAGGCGACGCGATACTTCTGCTTGGAGATCCTCGTCTCACCCTTGACGGATCGGAATATCTTGTCATGCAGTATGCAACACCCGGCATCACGACACCCTCATTCGATCTTGACCATGAACATCGCCTCCAGGAGCTGCTGATCGCTCTCTCCGCAGCAGGCATCCTCAGTTCCGCTCATGACATTTCAGACGGAGGCATGATCACAGCTCTTGCTGAAAAAGCAATCATGCAGAAAGAATCTGCGATGGGTTTTGCCGTCGATCTCGAAACAGAAGAGCGCCATGAGAGCCACATCCAGGAACTGCTGTACTCTGAAGCTCAGGGTCGGGTTCTTCTCAGCCTTCCCGCTGATAATGCAGCAAGAGTCATCGACATGGCCATACAGCACCGGATACCGGCAAAAGTTATCGGAAAAGTCCAGGATTCGGGGGCATCTGTTGAAGTCAACGGCAAGCCGGTTGTCAGCTTTTCCACCGAAGAGCTCATTGACGCCTACTACCCTGCTCTGGAAAACGCGCTGCACCTCGACGAACTTTGAAAAAAGCATAGGCACGACAGCAATGGATCCTGTACTGACCGCCGACGAAATGGCCCGGGCCGACCGGGCTGCAATCGAAACGCTCTGCACCAGCCAGACCCGTCTGATGGAACTGGCTGGCCGGGAAACATCGAAAATCCTCGGCCGGCACCTGACAGGAGCTGATAATGAAAGCCTCGAAGGATTTCACCTTCTTGTCGTCTGCGGCAAAGGCAACAACGGCGGTGACGGATTTGTGCTCGCCAGACACCTCATCAACCGGAATGCAACTGTCGATATCATCCTGCTCTACCCTCCCGATACCCTCACAGCGGTCAACCGCGAAGGGTTTGCCATCCTTGAAGCATACACGAAACATCTCGATACGCTCTGCATCTATCGCAGCCTTGATGAAGCGCTCCCCTATGTAACCGAAAACCGTTATGATGCCGTCATCGACGCCGTGCTCGGCACAGGCCTTCGGCTTGACCATAATGACGAATCTCTCCATGCTCCACTCAGGGAAGGGATTGAGCTCATCAACAGTATCCGCGAAAGAACAGAGGCGGTCAGCGTCGCTGTAGACATACCGAGCGGGCTCGATGCAACAACAGGGCGCAGCGCCAGACCATCCGTCACTGCCGATCTGACCATCACCATGGCATACCGCAAAACCGGATTTTTTTTCCAGAACGGACCGGGACTGTGCGGAAACATTGTAACTGCAGAAATCTCCATTCCGCCCTTTCTCGTCGACGACTGTGCCTGCCGCCTGACTGACAGCACCTTCGCTGCTGAAACCTTTACACTCCGTGAACCTTCAAGCGCAAAGCACACCAACGGCAAGGTTCTCATCATCGCAGGCTCCGCCTCGCCGGCCTCATCCATGACCGGAGCAGCAATACTGGCAACCCGTGCAGCTATAGCATGCGGCGCAGGCTATGTTTGCGTCTCTCTTCCTGACGAGGCAAGAACCGCGCTCCATATAGCAGCACCATCGGCAATCGTGATCGGCAGAAACATTGACGATATCATTGAAAAGGCATGCTGGGCGGACGCAGTCCTGATTGGCTGCGGTATGGGAAGAACGGTTGACACTATCGAGCTGATTACGAAACTCTGTGAAAACCAGGAAATCCGAAATACAAAGCTCATTCTCGATGCCGATGCCCTCTTCGCCATTGCCTCGTCAGGTATGGATCTCAGGGCACAGGCATTGCACGATGCCCTGCTCACCCCCCACGCAGGAGAATTCAGCAGGCTCAGCGGTTTCAGTACAAACGAGATCAGCAGGAGACCACTTGATATCGCCACAGGCTACAGTGCGGCGCAAAACATCAATCTTCTGCTTAAAGGCAGCCCCACGCTGATCGCCGATCCGGCTGGAAAGGTCCTGATCAACCAGACCGGCACCGAAGCGCTCGCAACCGCCGGCAGCGGAGACATCCTTTCCGGCATGACTGCCGCACTCTCGGCAAAAGGCCCTGATACGTTCATTGCAGCTGGTGCTGCCGCATGGTTCCACGGCCGCGCCGGAGATCTGGCAAACGACATCTCCAGCCTGGTTTCGTCGGAACAGATACTCAACGCCATTCCTGATGCTATTGCGGAGATATTCTTTGCAGAGGAGGACGAGTGACACGACAACGCAAACTGCGCCGATAAGGATCATTGAATGCCGGTACGATAAACGGTTCATCACCATCTCAGGGACCTCAACATCAACATTCACACGCAAACGCGCTCCGGGACGGATGCCCGCCCTCTCCGGGCTTGTTGACTGTGTGAACTAAAAAGCCTGCATCTGATCCGGTTGCAGGATCTTGCGCTGAAACTAAAAACGCCAAACCCTGATCAGCTTCACTCGCGCATCGTGTATCGCTTCAGGAGAGCTCAGGCAACAGCCGCAGCTCTCCTGAACAGATTGTCATCTCGGAACCGTAACACCGCGGTTTTTCAGTTCCGGCACTTTTTTCAGGACAGGAGGCACCGTTTTAAACTTATCATAGGGAACCCTCTTGATGCCATCAAGCACAGGCGGGCTGTTTTTCTTTCTGATCAGTCGCTCCGAAGAGCAGAGCGTTTCTCCTGAGTCGTCTTTATATGCCACGCCATACACCTGATCCTGCCCTGTAAACACCGGCTGCAATTGGCAGGAAAATGCAAACCTTCCGTCCGCACCGCTTGTTACGCTCTCGATCAGTTTCCAGTATCGGGGTTTATTGACATTGCTATCAGGTGTCAGCTGATAAAGCCCGACCTTTTTACCAGTCAGGCCAATACCGACTGAACTCTGGAGCCTGCCTGCAATATCAGCCTGCCCCGTTTTTGAAAACAGTACTCCGCCGTCATCGAAAACAATCCGGCTCCCGACAGCTTTGATCTGCAACGCCCCGATGTTTTTTGTAAGGGCTTTTTTCATGCCGGAGGTCGTGCTGAAAACAGGGGAATCCGGCATTGAAAGGATCGCAACGCCCGGTTGTGCGTTTGGAGGAAAGGTATAGGGCCTGGTATTGCCCTGAGACGGTCGCTGATTTGCTGGAATGACAGGATCGCCTTTTGCATCCGGAACAGTGACCTGACCGGCATAGGTGAATGTTTCTGTTTTCCATTGATCAACCGAGAGACAGTCCGGATCCTGATAGCGTCTTGCCAGAGTCCATTCCATAACATATCCTGTCTGATTGTCCCGATCATTGTCCTCCACCTGAAGATACCATTTGGCCCCAGCCTTCGGGGGCCAGAACTGAGCTGCATAATCAGGCAGCGGAACATCAAGATCCAGTCGATCGCCATAGGCGTAGGGAACCTTATCCTTGCGCCCGTATGTCCTGTACACCAGCAATGGCTCCTGCCCCTCAACGCCGATCCTGACCGTCCAGGTTCCCCGCCACGCTCCTCGAATGCGAATACGGGAAGAATAGGCCCAACGGCCGGCGTACCGTGTTGTCGGAATCATGGTAACCGTACGCAAAGCAGAGACATAGCTCGTAAGTTTATCGTAAGGAATAGTCAGAATACCGTGAGTATGCGCCCAGTCTCCGCTGCTGTCAACAATCTTGAACATCCTGGTCACGTCGTTATATCCGATAAACGTCATGGCATGGGCGCCGCCCCACCACCATTGCCCGCTTGCCCAGACCGGCCCATGGGTAATCAGCAGGGTTTTGAGCGTCTCCACGTCAGGAGTAATCGGCTCACTGACTGCAAACCGGTACTGCCCGGCCTCCTGTCTTGCCTCAGCTGAAGGAGCCGGGTCCCAGAACATGGTTTCAGATAATTTTCCGTCATATTTCGGATCGGTTTTCGGCACCCGGGTAAGGTAATCCGATTCACTGCGGCACAGCCCTTCGGAAGCCACACCGGGATTGAAAATATCGTTAAGCGTCGGAGGTGTCGTATCGCCCTGCAATACCTTGTCGTTATAGAGATCATCCCATGTCCGTAAAACATATTGCCAGGACAGATCAGGCGTATAGGGTGCCTGAAACTCATTGATGATATCGGCAGCATGAAGCGTCGAATAGGTCATGCACCCCCCTCCCCAGACCTGATTGCGTATATACGTCAGGAAAGAAGAGTAATCCACCTCAACCGGTCTTGTCAGCGTCAGACCTGACAGATCAATCGGTCTGGCCTGTAATTTGTCAGCAAGAACAGCCTGCTTTTCCAGTTCGAGAACATCGTGCTGGATGGTCTGCTCCACACCAAGGGCGGTTTGAAACGAACCGGGCAGCAGAGAACATACGGTCACGCTGAACACCAGAGCGTATCGGACATGTTCCCATGCATACGATACACCCTGCAGCAGACGTTCATGAACGGGGCTGATAGAATCCTGAAAGGATATCATACGTGCATACCTCCTGAAAATGGTGAAGAAAACAGACAGGAACACGGTACAACAGATGTTTTATCATTGCAAATTACCATATTTTTCATCGATTCACCTCTTTCGTTTTCCGGAGTATGCGACAGGTCGTCAGCTTCTCCGTCTTGCCAGAAAAAAACGCTCCATCACAGGCAGTAAAAAATTCGTTGAAAAACCGTGAAAACCGCAGGTGAGCCCTCAATCCGGAAGCGCGTTTTGGTTACATTGAAGTCAGAACCCCCGCTGCAACGCTTTCAGAACCGAGAGAAAAATGACGCCGTCAGGAGCTGCAGCAGGCGAATCGAGGTCAGCCTTACCGATCCCCCGCACGTGAATCGGCAATCACGGCTTTCTCCTGAAGCTGCCACCGGACTACTCTGGCGGAAAAAGCTTACAAGAACAGACAAAACAGTATACACCATGACGCTAACAAGGTTTCTCGCCACCCTGGCAACACTCGCAGCCACCATCTCGTGTGCTCCTGAAACACAGCAGGACAGCCCGGAAAGCACTCAAAGCTCTGCCCGGCAGCAGGAGGAGATCTCCGCCTTGCGAAACGAACCGGTCAAACCGCTTCAACCGGCAATCATTACCGATACCGCAATGGTTGAACTTGGCAAGAAGCTCTATTTCGACCCCAGACTGTCGCTATCAGGGTTTATCTCCTGTAATTCATGCCACAATCTCAGCATGGGAGGAAGCGACAACCTGAAAAGCTCGATCGGTCACAAATGGAACAGAGGACCTGTCAACTCGCCGACAGTGCTCAACTCCAACCTGAATCTGGCCCAGTTCTGGGATGGAAGAGCAAAAGACCTGAAAGAACAGGCTGGCGGCCCGATAGCCAATCCCGGAGAAATGGCATTCACCCACGAACTTGCCGTCGAAACGCTGCAATCGATCCCCGGTTACGTCGATGAATTTCACCGTGCATTCGGAACCGGCAGCATCGACATCGACAAGATTACAACCGCTATTGCGGCTTTTGAAGAAACCCTCGTGACACCCGATTCACGATTCGACCACTGGCTTAAAGGTGACGACAGCGCAATCAATGAAACAGAACTGAAAGGATACGCACTCTTCAAGTCAAGCGGTTGCACCGCCTGCCATAACGGGCCTGCACTTGGCGGAAATTCATTTCAGAAAATGGGTCTTGTCGCACCCTATGAGTCGACAACTCCCGTCGAAGGGCGGTCAGCAGTAACCGGAAAGGATGCCGACCGCTTCTCATTCAAAGTTCCGACCCTGAGAAATGTCGAGCTGACCTATCCCTATTTCCATGACGGCGAGGCGGAAACACTGGCAGAAGCAGTCGAAACTATGGGGCGCATTCAGCTGGGAAGAACCTTCACCCCGGAGGAAAATGAACAGATCGTCGCGTTTCTGAAAACTCTGACCGGCACACAGCCCAGGATTGAACTGCCGCTGCTCCCTCCATCATCGGATACAACACCGAGACCTGATCCGTTCGGGAACTGATCAGCCGCCTCCTTAACATCCCGCTCCGTTAACGACAGCCTGCAGCATCTTCTCACTCAGAAATGCTGCAGGCTGTCTCTGTCGACCAGACAGCAGCCTACTGACCCGCAGCAGCCAGCTTCTGATTGATTTTTTTCGCAGAATTGCTGGCATCGACCATTCCCCATATCCACAGAATGGGAGTCGTAATAAAACCGACCGCTATCAGCATCAACGACCATGAAAGCGCATATATCACAATAAATATAACTCCCTTGAGAATCTGGCCATTGTATATCTGACCGAGTCCGGTCCAGAAAAATGACAATACGAGAGCAACTGATGGGTTCTTGTAAAAGATAGGGGGTTGTTCAGACATAAGTGACTCCATGTAATGATGAAAAAATACACACGTGATCGATCACTATGTAAATAGCAAAAAACGACATTTATACAAATATGTTACGTCGGAATACAGACAAAAACACAGCGGACCCGAAACAACCTCCTGCCGATCACAAAAGACAATCGCCCTCGACTATTCAGAAACATCAATGCATGGAGTGCGCACCGCAACGCCCACCCCCGGCAACAGTATTATCAGAAAAGACAACAAATACATTATTTTTTACAAATAACAATAATAACACAAAAACCACAACAACAACAGCACCGACATACCGGCAATCAACAGAGACACTTGCTTTCAGCACTTCCCTGATACTCGATAAGCTCCTCGAGTTTCCGATATGCACGCCCTGTCGCGAGCGCCTCCCTTGCCATATCGGTACCTTGGCAATAACTTTCTGCGATACCCGCGCAGTAGAGCGCCGCAGAAGCGTTCATGCAGAAAAAATCTGCAGCTGCGCTCTGGCTGTCGCCGTCGAACACAGCCAGAACCGCAGCTGCGTTTTCCCGAGCGCTCCTGCCGCTTGCTATCTCATCGAAACGGCATGATTTGACGCCAAAATCATCCGGAGTCAGATAGTACTCTTCGACAGAACCGTCTCTGAGCTCTACAACCCGTGTCGGACCACATGGAGAAAATTCATCGATCCCGGCTTCAGGATCCTCCCCATCAACCATTCCATACGGTGAAAGAGCTCTCTCCATGCCGATTTCATGAAGAATACTGATCATGGTATCGCTCACCCCGGGCGCATAGGCGCCGATAACGGCACAATTGGTTTCACGGCAAGGCCTCGTGATCGGTCCCAGGATATTGAATGCCGTCGTAAAACGCATTGAAGCAATCAACCTGGCCCATCCGGATTTCAGAAATGCCTCTCCGGGAAGATAGCAGATCCCCGCCTCATTCAACGATCGCTCCGCACACTCGAGAGGAGCGTCGAGATCCAGTCCGAGCGATTCGAAGATGTCGGAAGCACCTGACACGCCGGTAACAAGACGCGCTCCTTTCTTGGCAACAGAAAGACCGCAGGCTGCAGCTATAAGAGCCGCAGGGCTCGAACAGTTGAGGGTTTTCAATGGGTCGGAACCTGTCCCCACGATATCACAGACCGGACCGCCGATCCGCGCAGTCACCTTTGCGGTATCATAGGCATCAATCGCGTCCCATGCCCCGGAAAGCTCATCAACAGTTGGCTTTCTCATCAAATGAGCGCTCAGAAACGCCCCCTGCTGCAGCTCCGGCTGGAGGTTCAGAATAACCTGTCTGTAAGCCTCGAATGCTTCCTGACGGCTCATGACATAGCCGCCTGAAATTGCCGAAACCAGTCTGCCGAATTCACGCAGATCCTGTTCTGTACTCATCATGCATAGCATTAAAACGTTATCACAAACCTGAACTCCCTGCCCTCCAGTACCGCCGACATGATCGTCGGGACCTGTTCAAGCGAAATCCGGTGCTCGAGAAGAAAAGCAATTTCCGTCTGATGGCACTGGAGAAGCGCCAATGCCGCTCGCATATCCCGACGGTTGCAGCCATAGGAACCAACTATATCGAATTCCTGATAATGAATCCCGTTAATCAGCGATGCAGGGTACTCCTCAATACCGCGCAACCCGCTGAACAGGCAATAACGGCCTCCCGGTACAAGCCGGCAGATGCCGTCAGACAATGAAGCGCAAGCAGAGGTGGCATTGATGACAACATCGTAATTGTCTTCGTCCGCTCCATCAAGAGCGCGTTTTCCCCGAATATTGAACCATGACCGAAACCCTGCGCTCTTGCAAAGTTTCTGTTCATCAGGATCAACAAGGACAACTGCTGCCCCCTTTTCTGTCGCACCCAGGGCAAGCAGGATACCAAGAGCCCCCCCTCCGTAAATCAGAACCCTGTCCCCCTCTCTCACCCGGGAGCGTTCCAGTGCATGAAGCGCGCATCCAAACGGTTCTGCCAACGTCGCAAGCTCAGCAGGGATCCCTGACGGAACCTCCAGAAGATTCCCTCTCGGGACAAGCACAGAGTCAGCGAAACCACCATCCCTGTGGAATCCGATAATGCGCATTGAACGGCAGAGATTCTCTCTCCCGCTCCTGCACAAGTCGCACGTTCCGCATGCAATTCCCGGCCAGACCACCTGAAGAGGAGATGAGCCATCGCCTGCAGTCCTGCCGCAGATTTCGTGCCCGGGAACACGAGGGAGAAGAAGGTCGCGATGCCCCCTGTCCCACATAACCGCATCGGTCCGGCAGACAGCGCACGCCTCGACAGAAAGCGCAACCTCTCCATCGCCGGGTTCTGACCCGGAGCAGTCGATCAGTGAAAAACGCTGGCGCTCCAGCAGTATCAGTGATTTCATAGACAAATACTATCTCCGTATATCACATATTCCAAAACGGCAGTCCGGTCTTCCGATCCTGTCCCCGGTTAAACTCCGGACCGTCAAACGCCTCGGTGATCACCTCGCAGGCAAACTCGATCGTCCCTGGAACAAGATGACCTCCGTGCACGATTCCCTTCTCGTCCGAGAGCATGACGTGCGCATGAACCATAGGTTTGCCATCACACATTGACACATTGCCCGGAAGGGCGGTTATTTTTATCCATCCAGCGTCCGAGAGGACGTCACGCTATGAATAGTAGCCATAAACATCAATTCTGTCAGAATGAATTTCCGGAACAGTATACGCAAAAAGCCCTGATCGCAGTAGCTGCATGAAGGTTTTGTTGCCGGATACTACAGGCTTGGTTCGCATCATGCTTCATGAAAACAGCAGATTGGCGGTTTTCAGCACTCCAGCCTCAACAATTCCTTAATTTATCCTCTAACAACGATATTCCATTATTGCCTGCTGGTGCCACCAGATGAAATTCCTTCGGAACAACCAATAAAGACCACGAACCTACCATGAAAAAACTGACCCGGTCACAACAGAACCTCCTTAAATTCCTTCACCTGGTCACCGCCGGGCTCTGGTTATCATGCGTTTTCATACTGGCCCTGCTTCCACTGATTGCCATGAGACTGTCCTCCGGAGATGAGATCTACCTCTACAACCTCGTCTACCATTTTATCGATATGTTCATCCTTACTCCGGCTGCCGTTCTGACCCTCTGCACGGGACTCTGCTACTCGATCTTCACGCAATGGGGATTCTTCCGGCACGGATGGCTCATCTACAAGTGGATCATCACGGTTGCCATTGTGCTGACCGGAACGTTTTACCTGGGCCCGCTCGTATCCGATATGCTCGACATTGCAGATGCTGAACGCTCAGCCGCTCTTCAGAACGCTTACTACATCCGGGGACAGGCAATCGGTCTCGTTGCCGCCCTGCTCAATACCCTCCTGCTTCTTGCAGCAGTCATGGTTTCCGTCTACAAGCCATGGAAAAATCTGAACCGAGACAACCGAGAACGCAAAGCGATACAAACATCTCTCGATCATCCGCATCCAGAATGACCCTCACGGAAAGACAATTGCATGACACATCAAACGTTGCCACCCTGAAATGGTCCTTCTGGTGCGCCGCGTTTTCTGAGAACATATTTTTCAAGTTCGACAAGCAAAAGCCCCGAAGAGCTGACAAGCAGAATACGAATCCAGTCTTCAAGGCCAGGAGGTACTGTAGCAAAGAGGGTCTGCATGAACGGGGCGTAGTTGAACAGGGACTGCAGAACAGCCAGAATGGCCACGGCATAGAGCACGGCGGGGTTGCCCAGAAGTCCCTCTTTCGAGAAAACCGATGCGAGAAAGAAACGTGAACTGAAAAGGTAAAAGATCTCGAACATGACAAGGGTATTGACCGCGACGGTTCGAGCCATATCATGTGAATATCCTGTGTTTTCATACCAGAGAAACAGCCCGAACGTGCCGGCAAGGATGATAAGGGACACGTAGACAATTCTCCATACGACAAATCCTGACAAAAGAGGTTCGCCGGTGTTGCGTGGTTGGCGTTCCATCACGTTGTTTTCGGCTTTTTCGAACGCGAGGGTCAGCGCGAGAGTCACGGCCGTGACCATGTTGACCCAGAGGATCTGGATTGCCGTGACCGGCAGGGTGTAGCCAAGCGCGATGGCGGCAAGAATGCTGAGCGCTTCACCTCCGTTGGTCGGCAGGACGAACAGGATAGATTTTTTCAGGTTATCGTACACCGTCCGGCCCTGTTCCACAGCGTTCGCTATTGTCGCAAAATTATCGTCTGCGAGGATCATTTCAGCAGCTTCCCTCGATACCTCAGTCCCTTTTTCTCCCATCGCGATGCCAACATCCGCTCTTTTCAATGCCGGTGCGTCGTTGACCCCGTCCCCGGTCATGGCCACGACTGCACCGTTCTCCTGGAGCGCTTTGACCAGCCGTATCTTGTGCTCAGGGCTGCTCCGGGCGAAAATATCGGTCCTGTTGACCTGCTTCCGTAGCTCCTCATCGCTCATGGTTTCGATATTCATTCCTGTCAGTGCGTTCGAGCCGTCACCTATGCCGATCATTCTGCCGATGGCGAGTGCCGTATCAGCATGATCTCCGGTGATCATTTTGACACGGATTCCCGCCTGTCGGCACCGCTTGACCGCCCGGGCGGCCTCCTCTCTCGGCGGGTCGATCATGCCCACCACCCCGACAAGCGTCAGCCCTCCCGCAACGTCCTCAAACGAGAGGGATGCCTTGTCGTCCGCTGTTTTTTTGCATGCTATGGCAAGCAGCCTCTGGCCTTTTTCTCCTGTTTCCTTCAGAATCCTTTCCCAGTATGGCCTATCGAGAGGCTCGTCGATTTCTCCGTGGCGCTGTTTGGTGCATCGAGCAAGAACAATTTCCGGAGCCCCCTTCAGATAGATGAACGCTCTCTTCGAATGATCCTGATGCAGGGTCGCCATGAAACGGTGTTCGGATTCAAAGGGTATCAGGTCTTTTCTCGGCCACTTTTTCTGTTCGGTGTCCGGATCATAGCCCGCTTTTCTGCCGAGGACCACCAGCGCTCCTTCCGTGGGATCACCCGAGAGTTCCCATTGTTCGTCTCGCTGATGAACGGTCGCATCGTTGCAGAGCAGTGCGATATGGGCAAGAGCTCTCATCTGGGGGTGTTCCCCGAGGTCGGCCTCAAGGCCTCCAAGTCTGAACACGCCATGCGGATCATAGCCGGAACCGCTTATTTCAAAGACTTTTCCCGGAAAGGCGACAGTTCGCGCAGTCATTTCATTCCGGGTCAGCGTACCGGTCTTGTCCGAACAGATGACCGTCACCGATCCAAGGGTTTCAACAGCGGGAAGCCGGCGGATGATCGCCTTTCTTCGTGCCATGGCCTGGACTCCCACGGCGAGCGCTATCGTCATGATTGCCGGCAGACCTTCCGGAATTGCGGCCACGGCGAGGCCGACCGCAGCATTGAACATCTCGCTCAGCGAATATCCCCTGACGAACACGCCAAAGCCGAACAGCACCAGGGACAGCAGGACGATGGCGAGAGTAAGGGTTCGGGCGAATTCGTCAATGCGCCGCAGGAGCGGCGTTTCAAGGGTTTCCACCCGTCCGAGCATGGTGCTGATGCGGCCGATTTCAGTCCGGTCGCCGGTTCCGGTCACGATTCCTTCTCCCTTTCCGTATGTCACCAGCGTACCGGAGAACGCCATGCTGGTGCGTTCGGCAAGCGGCGCGTCGTCCGTGTCCCTTTCACTGTTTTTTTCCACGGGCAGCGATTCCCCGGTCAGCAGCGACTCGTCGATACGGAGGTTCCGTACGGAAAACAGTCGCATATCGGCAGGAACCTTGTCTCCCGACTGCAGAATGACGATATCTCCGGGCACCAGAGCCTCTGAAGGAACGGAAACGGTCCGGTTGCCCCGCCGGACCATCGCGCGAGGAGAGAGCAGGCCCCTGATGGCATCGAGGGCCTTTTCAGCTTTTCCTTCCTGGATGAAGCCGATCAGGGCGTTGACGAAAACGACGCCGAGAATCACCCATGCATCGATCCAGTGGTTCAATGCGGCCGTGACTGCGGCCGCTACGAGGAGCACATAGATGAGGATATTGTGAAATTGCAGCAGAAACCGCTTCAGCGGGTTCTGCTTTTTTGCGGGGGTGAGGCGATTGAGACCGTATCGTTCCGCACGTTTTGAGGCCTCGCTTTCCTCCAGACCCTCGGCCGAAGCGGAAAACGTTTCAAAGATAGCCTCAATAGGCAGGCTGTGCCAGGGTTGTTGCTCCATCATGGTCGTCGTCATCGGTTTTCGGCACATGCAGCCATTCAGGGAATCCTGCGTATTTCAGGCTTTTTTTCTGACGTGCCGTCGATCTCATTTTCCCGACATGCTTCGAATGCTGCTCATTCCTGCCGGACAGGCGAAACAAAACCTTCCGGTTTGAGTGCAAGCAGCGAACATGACGTTTTTTCGAAAATGTTTTCCGCCGTATTGCCGATAAGAAAGCCGGGAATACCTGTTCTGGCTACGCTTCCCATGATCAGCAGATCCGTTCTTTCCTGTTGGGTGAATGCAGGAATCAGATCCTCAGGACGACCTCTCATATGATGAATCCGATAGCCGACAGGGATTCCCGACGCTTTGACGAGCCGTTGGAGTTCAATGAACAGTTCCCTGCGAATATCCTCAACGTTCCTGTTCAGCTCCTCCGTCGAAATGTTTACCCAGGCCTTGTAGCGAAGAAGGCGTTCAAATTCATACTCCCAGCAGGAGACGACAGAAAGATCGCCCTGGAGTTTATCAGCAAGAGCACCGGCAGTGCGAAGAATCCTCAGGGAGAGTTCCTGTTCCCCCTGGTCGCGGCTCTCAGGATCTATCGCCACGCTCAACCGGAACGGCAACACGGCATCTGAAGCTTTTCTTGCAAGCCAGACAGGAGAGGGACACTTGCGGAGAAGCGTCATATCCGTTCCTTTAAACCCTCTGCCGCCTTCGACGGGTTCTGCATCTTTGATGACAAGATCATAACGTTCCTGAAGCACCATTCTGATAACCGAAATAGCCGGAGGAGTCCCGGACAACTCGCGAAAAACAACCCTGTAGTTGACTTCACCGGCTGAAATACCCTGCATCTGAAGTGCTGTAGTGATTGACCTCTGTAACTCATCCTCGACAAACGCAAGAAAGCGGCTCTGAAGAGGCTTGTGTTTTTCAGGAAACTCGGGATAGAGATAAAGAACGGTCAGTGTTGAGCTCTTGCCGCTCGCAAGACGAAGGGCAAGCGGCAGTCCCCACCGCATGCTGTCATCGATGTCCGATGGCACATAGAGAATGTTGTTGAACGATTTCATGGCGTCAGGAATTGATGGTTCGGACGAAAAGCATGAGCGGAATCTCCAGCCTTTCCAGGATCATCGTTGATAAACGCCGCCGCACGCTCTGCAGCGTCGTAAAATGGCAGAAACACATGGTCGGCGCCTATCTCCATTAACTGTTTTTTTTCATGTACAAGATGGGTTGACACAGCGATTCGTCCGGTGAATCCGGAACGTTTGAGTGCTCCGACAAGCACGATTCTCGGATCCTCGAACGAATAGCCCGTCTGGGGCTGCGATACAGAACAGACAACCCATTTAACCCCCTTCAGCGGCAGAGATGCAAGAAATTCCTGGTCGCCCGCATCTCCGTAAATAGCTTCAAAGCCGCGCTTTTTCCATCGGCGTACTTCGTCGGGATTGAAATCGACTGCAAGGATCCGGCACCCATCCTGTTGAAGATAATGAGCTACAGCCGTGCCATACCTTCCGATCCCGAAAAGCACGACATCATATCCTTCGGCTTCAATCCCCTTACCCCCCTCGTGCATTTCCCGCACGGGTGTCTTTGTTTCAAAAACGCCAAGGACCGGCTCGAGCAGGCGGTAAAGGGTGTGCGAATAGGTGATCATGTAGACCGATATCGCAATAGTAACAAGCCCGACCAGCGTGACAAGCCCCATCGACTCAGGATCGACATGGCCGAGATCCCTGCCCATCGCCATGAAGATCAACGAAAACTCACTTATCTGGGCGACTGTAAGACCGGCCAGAAAACCGGTTCTTTTTCGATATCCCAGTGCAGCCATGATAATCATGACAATAAGAGGATTGCCGATCAGCACAAAAAGCGAGAAAACCATCGCCGGAGCGACCTGTGTCCCGAGAAGACTGATATCGAGATTCATGCCGAGGGAAACGAAAAAAAACAGCAGGAGAAAATCTCTCAGCGAGGCCATTTTCGAAACAATCGATTCCCTGAATGGCGTCGAAGCCAGAGAGACTCCCGCAAGCAGCCCCCCAAGCTCCTTGCTGAAACCGAAAAGATCTCCGGCAGAAGCGAAAAAGGTCGCCCAGCCCAGCGCAAACGTCACCAGAAGCTCCGGAGAACGGGCGAAACGGTTGACGAGAGGGGTAGCCAGAAACCTGATGAAAAGAGCGACGAAGATCAGCATCAGAATCCCGGAGAACAGGACCGTCCCGATATGTTGCAGGGCGCCCTGGCTATCCGGGGCAAGGTCGCCTGTCCCGAAGGCTGAAAGACCCATCATGGCGATAACGACAACAAGGTCCTGCACAATCAGAAACCCAAGCGCTATGCGCCCGTGCAGTGAATCAACCTCCTTTTTGTCGGAAAGCAACTTGACAATGATGATCGTACTTGAAAATGTCAGCGCTACGGCAACATAAACCGAGGTTACGGCGTCAAGACCGAGCGACCGGCCGATAAAAAAACCGGCAATGGATGTAAACGCCACCTGCCCGAGACCGGTAGCCAGCGATACGATACCAAGAGAACGGACAAGAGAAAGGTCGAGTTTGAGCCCGACGAGGAAAAGAAGCAGTGCGATGCCGAGTTCAGCCATGAGCTCGATATATTCATGGGACTGAACGATATCGAGCACAGAAGGCCCCGCAAGCACTCCAACAGCGATAAAGCTGACGATCATGGGCTGCCGCAGAAGCAGGCTCAGAAAGCCTGCCGCTGCCGCAAGAACAAGAAGCGCCGCGATCTCGTAAAACGGAACCGAATGAATAAATGAAAGATCAGGCATCAGAAACGGCTTTTAAACGATCTTCTCCCTCCAATCAATCTCTGACAACAATCTTTTTGCCCGCCTAAAGATTCCTTGCAGACTTATGAGCCTTATCCTGCAACGATGCGATCATCGGGCAGGCGAAAGCGAAGATAATATCTGTTTCCTCGCCTCTCCGGGCATCATTCCGGATCCAATTGAGCCCCGGCTTGCCTCTGGCTTCAAGCCATGCTTAAGCGCCCTCTGCAAGGGACGTAAGATATCGGTGGGCATAGAGCTTGCCGATTCTCGACAGCTGCATCATCTGGTCAAAGAAAAGTATCGATATTCCGTATTGCTGACGAATCCGGTTGATCATCGACATCCATACATGCGAGGTCATCTCGGCATCTGCCAGAGCGCGGTGAAACCTTCCGGTCTCCCGGATACCGGCATGGGACACCAGCGTCTGCAACCTGTGGTTCGGAGCGTCCTGGTAGATCCTTCTTGACACGAGCAGCGAACAGCAGCAGTCACCCTCATAGGACAGATTTGCCCGTTTCAGTTCGAAATCCAGAAAACGTCTGTCAAATGCCGCATTGTGGGCAACAATAGCATGGCCAGCTATAAACGCGGAAAATTCGGTCATCACCTCCTGGCAACCAGGCTGGCCTTTGAGCATCTGATTGGTAATGCCGGTATATGCCTCGATAAACGGACTGATCCGGAAACCCGGGTTCATCAGCTGTTGAAAACGGTCGACAATGGTCCCGTTCTCGACAAGCACAGCGCCGATCTCTATGGCCCGATCACCATTCTGCGGCGACAAGCCCGTCGTCTCGAAATCCAGCACAACCAGACAATCCGCCAACGTCCTCTGCATTGAATACACACTAAATTATAATTCCACCAGCAACAGAGACCCTCTGACGGCCGCTGATGGCAAAAACCAAAGCATGCGGGACAGACTGCATCTCAAAAGACAATCTCGTCAAAACCGCAGAAAAGCACAACTCGATAGCAAATAACCTCACGCTTCATGGTATCTGAAAGAAAAAACCCCGCTTGTCATGCGGGGCTTTCTCTGGCAAGGATCTCATCAGCGTGCCGATTCCAGCGCGGCGATACGCGATGCAAGAGGAGGATGACTGCTGAACAGGGCCATTATCCCGCCCCCTGCAATCCCGCTGGCTGCCATCTCTTTCGGCAGCGCTCCGGCCTCGAGTCCGCCAAGAGCCTTCAACGCATCGATCATCGGACGACGGTCCCCCAGCAGCGCAGCCGCTCCTGCATCAGCCCGGAACTCACGCTTGCGCGAAAAATACATAACGACAACGCTTGCAAGGATACCGAACATGATTTCAAAAACAATGCTGCTGATCCAGTAGCCGATTCCCGGTCTGCCGGAATCCTCTTCGTCACCACGGAGAAAATTGTCCACCACATAGGCAAGGGCACGCGACAGAAATATCACGAACGTATTGACCACACCCTGGATCAGCGTAAGCGTCACCATGTCGCCGTTCTGAACATGGGAAACCTCATGGGCCAGCACAGCTTCCACCTCTTTTTTATTCATGCTTTGCAGCAACCCGGTCGAGACAGCCACAAGCGATTTTGACTTGCTGGGGCCGGTGGCAAACGCATTGGGTGCACCCTCATAGAGAGCCACCTCGGGCATCGGCAAACCCGCTTTTCTGGAAAGCTGCCTTACGGTATCCACAAGCCACGCCTCTTCCTGATTACCCGGCCGTTCGATAACCCGTGCGCCGGTACTCCATTTGGCCATAGTTTTCGACATCAACAGAGAAATAAAGGACCCGCCGAAACCAATCAGGGCAGCAAATGCAAGCAGCATGGTCATATTCAATCCGTTGCTGGTCAGAAACCGGTCGATACCCAAAAGACGGGCACTGATCGACAGCACCAGTATCACCGCAAAGTTGGTCAACAAAAAAAGGACTATTCGTTTCATCAGGCTCCTCCTGCTTAGAATTGTTTGTAATTAGTTGTAGAATAAGGGTTATAACGCTTGATTCAAGGCATAAAACACGGCTTTTCCTGTTCACGGAACAGCCCGTCTTCAAGCTTTCGGGCAAGACACCCGGAAGCACACGTAATTTTTCAAATAGTGAATAACCTCCCCTGCTCTGATTCAGTTCCTGTTCAGGAACTGATCGGGAGAATATTCATCGGAATATCAGCAAAAAGCCTGACCATCGGGCAGTCATTGGCTCGTCGTGCATTGATCGTGCGGAAAAATACCGTTAAGGCCCTTCAGGGGCGGCATCAATGCTCTTTTTTCAATACATTGATTCGTTGTTCCACCTACCACAATCCGGCATACTCATGGATAGCAGCGTTTCATTGTACAAAGAAGGGATTTGCAGAGAGGGTCAGACAGACCTGAACACCGACAAAAGGCAGAATACCTGCCCGATCGAAGTCGAAATCGGCTTCGGTAACGGCGACTATCTGATCAGAAGAGCGACAGAATGCCCGGAAAAACTGTTTATCGGTATCGAGAAAAAAACGTCACTGACAACAAAAGTATCAAAGAGGGCAGCAAGTCTTAACCTTTCCAATATCCGGATTATCCGGTCCTGCGCCAAAGACGCATTCTCCGATCATTTCGAGACCTCTTCAATTTCCAGGGTATATGCACTCTTTCCCGATCCCTGGCCAAAAAAAAAGCACATCAAATACCGGCTGTTCTCACCCTCCTACCTGCGCCTGCTCAATAACAGATTGCTGTTCGGCGGCGAAACCATGATCGTTACCGACAGTAAATCCTATCACGAGTGGATCCTCAAACAAATCCCCGGCAGAGGTTTCGACGTCCGGAACGACACGATTCCGCCGCAGTTCGACACCAAATTCGAACGAAAATGGGTAGCACAGGAGTTCAACAGCTTCTTCAGGATCATCCTCAGGAAAATCGAACACATCGAAATGCCAAATCGCTGAACCGTCACTTCTTTCTCCTGGACATGCAGGGGCAGGCCCCCGTGCCTGCCCGCGCATCAACTTGGGAAATACAACAAGCAGTTTGTATTTCATATCCACGTCCATCCCCTGTTGACCATTATGCGCTTTTCTTTCCTTAAGAACACCCCTGCAAACAAAACCTCCATCCCCTGGCGTTATTCAGGCTGTTTCCTGTCGCTATAACAGAATAGATCCCTTATCGGGAAACCGTGGAAATCCCCGACTTTTTCAACCTGATCAACAACAGCCTCTATTATGATATCGTTTAAATCATTAAAATAGGATATCTTTCGTCAGAAATGAACTTGCCTGAAAAAAACTGCGTCTTTAAACCCGAATGATCAGGGAGCGACCTATGCCACAAGAAAAATCACTTCTGGAATGGAAACGGTTTCTTGCATCGAACATGAAAACGAAAGGTCAGAAGCCTTCAGTGATCAAGACCCGGCGCCCCGTGAAGCCATTGCAGAGGCCTCGAAAACTGACCAGGAGAATGCTGGAGAGCATCCTCGGCAGACACCTCGACAACAACCCGAAAATCACGCAGAATCTTCGATGGAGCAACAGCCAGAGAGGATGGCAGGTAAAATCTCTTCTGGGTAATGCAAAGTATTGGAGAACATACAGGTTATGGCCGGCTTCGGTGAAAAACGAACTCAGGGAACTGTTTATCGACCATGCACTCGAACCGAAGCGCAGGCTTGTTTCCCTGAACCCTGCCAAAACATCGTTTACCTTCGAAGAAATCCGCAAGGTTTATCTTGCATCCGTTGCACACTCCCTCTACCTCGACATATTCTCCATTGTGCCCTGGAAACTGAAAACTTTCGATGAAAGCCAGTTGCGGTGGCTTCTCGACGGACGCTACTTCGCATTCAACTTCGCGATCGATATCGACAAAAAAAACCTGCCTGACGCAATCTCAAAATATGGGTTCGGCTATGCAGAACGCATGAGGACCGAGACTGCCCCATGGGACTTTTATTCAATTTCAACACCGGCCCTGCCTGGTGATCCCGCTCTCCTTTTCACCAAACTGTCCGAACTCGGGATCGGCAGATCGACGACAATTCAGGAGGCAATCTCGATCGTGGCACGATGGTGCCAGGACAATCTTGCACACGGCTCCACATCGTATGGCTGGGGAGGAGGAATGTTTAGCGACAGCACATGGATAGACCAGCTCTACCCATCCAGCGAAGTCATCTTTCTGGGCGAAATGGAGCCACCCTTCATCAACGCCTTCCGTCAGAAACTCAATACGGCCTATATCGCCCCCCGGCTTCCATCAGGCATAACGGTCCCTCAACTTGTCGATGCCAAAGGTGTATTCGCCGATCCGGCAATGGGCCGGCTGGACACACAGGGAAATCCCCAGTTTCCATCGAGAATCGGATTCATGACGCACTGCACCTACATCGGATGCCAGAGTACCGGAGGATTGCTGCACTGGCTGTTCAAATGCCTGAATATCCCTGCGAAACAATACAGCGGTTTCCTCGGAGATATCGTTGCCGGAAACTACCCGGGAGCATTTCACAAGGGCATCGAGGTATCGGTCGGACAACCGGAAACAATTGTCGTATCGCATAGCGATCACTTCTACCAGGGCAAGGGAATCTACCATCCCGATCTGCCCGGGGTCAGCTATACTGCGAGTTTGCGGGATCCGCATATCGATCTGATAAAGGTTTTTCTGCCGAAAAATTTTCAGGAGTGGTGGCTGCCTCCATACAACAGCAGCGCAGCGACGGCTGATCCAACCGCATACGGAAAAAAACAGAATGAACTCTACCTGTCGCAACTGCTCATGATCGGCGCAACCGGGGCATTCAGCAGCTTCGTGATTGACTGGTGGAAAGCTTACGAACAGGCAGGCAGATCTCTGGCAGCAATGAATATGGACACGATCCCCTGGGTCGCATTGCTCAACAAGCTGGCAATGCCTGCAAACGTGCTCACAGGAGTACTGAACATTGCTGAAACACATATCCTCTCACGTATCAAGGACATAGAAAACGGCATCAACACCCAGTGGGGAACAACGCTCGCCTCCTACGAAGCGGGGTTCCTGCAATGGGAGGAGAATCTCTACCAAAGCAAGACGGGAACAACCCTCTGGTCAAACCCATAGGACGCTTGAGCTGAAAAACACCTGATTTGTGATACATGAACCTGATTGTTCAACGCCGGCCGATCATTCAGGACAGGACAGTAGCTGGAAAAACGAGTCGATGAGAAAAGTGGGATCGAGACGGTGAAGCTCATCAGCTGAATTGTTGCCACAGGTCACACCGCAGGTATCGGCATCTGCGCGTTGGCCCATCTCGATGTCATAGACGGTATCGCCTGCGACAAGGCACGTCTGCGCCGGGGCATGGAGGTTTGCCATAGCAGCACCATATCGGGAGCTGGCTTCGGCTGCTCCACGTCCTGCGCTCCGGCGATAAAGGAGAAACTCCCGATTATCCCTCTATGGCGCATCATAGCCTCAAGTCCCTGCTGACTCTTGCCGGAATCAGCCGCAAGCAGGTGTTCCATGATGCTCATCTCCCTATCGGCCAACATCCCGTCAAAGTCAAAAAACAAGCCGTTTGTATTTTTTAACCTTTATTCTTACGATAGAGTCTTTCCCGGTATCGCCTCGTAAATCACCCTCGACAACACCGCAAACGCTGCATTTTCAAAAGCCTTATCATCCATATATCGGGTAACAATCTTGTCGTTTTCGCCCATGCGGCGGATCATGAGGTCTTCGAGAAGCTGGCGGAGACCGAGCTGGAAATTGTCGAAGGTGTTGGCCTGGCGGAGCCTGACGACGTTGGGGTTGTTGACGGCTTTTTCCTTGATCTGTTCGAAGAAGAGCCGGTCCTCTTCGGTGAAGTTGGTGCCGAACCGTTCGTTCAGGATTTCGATGATTTCCGACAACGGAGCTTTTTCCTCTTTTGCTTTCCGGCTGCCGACATCAGAGGGACTCTTGACTCCGTACTCCCCTTCTCCCTCCTGCAGTGTAATCGCTCCGGAAAACACGCGCTGAAGGCGGTAGTATTGCAAACCTACCTCGTCGCCGAGCTTTATTGTGCCGGTTTCTTTTTCAAACGGAAGATGCGGCAGGAGAAAACGACCAAAGCTATAGAGGATTTCGAGATCGGGATCGACGTAAGGCATAATCTGGCTCAGGAAGCTGTAGACTTTCACATAGCCGTTGAGCTTGTCTCGAAATGCACCTCGTTCTTCTTCGTCTTCAAGTGCGTTGAAACGGTCGACAGTGGGTTGCAGTTGTCGCTGTAAATTGGCATGATCGGCAGGATTCTGCTTATCGGGAGAGCGGTAGAAAATATGGGCAAATGCTTCGACTTCGTTCCAATGATAGAGCTGAAAAGCGTCCAGTTCATGCTTGAGCTTTTCAAGCTGAGCCGGATCGGAGTTTTCCTGCAAACTGGTTGCGTCGAAATAGGGCTTGAATGCGCTGTAGATATTCTCGGCTTCATTGACAAAATCAAGCACAAAGGGATTCTCTTTACCCTGCACCATACGGTTCAGTCGAGAAAGGGTCTGGACAGCCTGGACGCCATCAAGCCGCTTGTCGACGTACATAGCCATCAATAGCGGCTGATCAAAACCGGTCTGATACTTGTTGGCGACAAGCAGCACCTGATAGTCCGAAGACGCGAAGCGTTCGGGCAGTTGTTTTTCAGTGATCGATTTTCGGCTGACCACATCGATGTTCATCCCCGGCTCGGTGTATTCCCGGCCGGTTTCAGGATCGCGAACCGTGCCGCTGAAGGCGACCAGTGGACGAATATCGTCATACCCTTTTTCTTCGATATAGCGCCTGAACGCCTGCATGTATTTCACGGCATGCAGGCGGGAACCTGTGACCACCATTGCCTTTGCTCTTCCGCCAAGATGGCTGCGGACATGGCTTCGGAAATGCTCGACGATCACCTCGATTTTCTGAGCAATGTTGGTGGGATGCATGACAAGAAACTTCGCCAGTGCGAGTGAGGCTTTCTTTTTCGGAAGATCCGGATCATCCTCGACAGACTTGATCAACCGGAAATAGGTCGTGTAGGTGGTATAATTCTGCAATACATCGAGAATGAAGCGTTCCTCGATAGCCTGACGCATGCTGTAAAGATGGAATGCTTCAGGCTTTCCGCTGATGCCTCTCCGACCGAACAGTTCCAGAGTCTTGCCTTTCGGCGTTGCCGTATAGGCGAAAAAGCTCAGATTGGGCTGATGGCCTCGCGAGGCCATGACCTGATTGAGACCGTCCTCCCAGTCCGGCTCCTTCTCATTACCGTTGCTGGCACCATTTGCTCCAAGCAGTGCCTTGAGTTCACGCGCGGTTTCCCCGGTCTGTGATGAATGCGCTTCATCGACGATGACGGCATACCGCCGTTTCGCTATCTCGTCCTGCCAGAGTGTCGCCTGCGCTTTGGATGCCTCATCCGGGTTGTCGAGGCTCCCTGCACCGGCGACATGCAGAAGCCCTCGCAGCACAAACGGAAACTTCTGCAGCGTGGTCACAACGATCCTCGTCCCGTCGATCAGGGCTTCGGCAAGTTGCCTGGAATCCTGGTCGATCGCCTTGACCACTCCCTGAGCATGCTCGATCTGATAAATGGCATCCTGCAACTGGCGATCAAGCACCTGACGATCGGTGATGACGACCACGCAGTCGAAAATTTTATGATCCGCATTGTCATGCAGACTTGCAAGACGATGAGAGAGCCAGGAAATAGAATTGGTTTTACCGCTACCTGCAGAATGCTGGATGAGATAATGATGCCCCGATCCTTCGGTTCGCGCAGCAGCGATGAGTTTACGGGTGGCATCGAGCTGATGGTAGCGGGGAAAAATAATGGTTTCCTTTTTCCTGATACGGCTCCCGCCCTTGCCATCATCAACCTTTTCTTCTTTCTTCTCGATAAACATGAAGTGACCGAGGATATCAAGAAAACTCTCACGTTCAAGCACCTCTTCCCAGAAATACCCGGTTCGGTATCCTGAAGGATGCTGTGGATTCCCCCTGCCGCAACGTGTCTCACCGGGATGGCTGCCGCGATTGAACGGCAGGAAAAAGGTTTTCACGCCCGAAAGCCGGGTGGTCATATGCACCTCGTCCGGATCGGCGGCAAAATGCACCAGCGCGCGCTGTTTGAACTCAAAGAGCGGTGCATGGGGATTTCGGTCTTCCCTGTACTGCTTGATCGCGTGTCGCCAGTTCTGGCCTGTCCAGGGGTTTTTCAGTTCGCATGTTGCCACAGGAAGACCGTTGAGGGAGAACACCAGATCAACGGTTTTCGTATCGCCCGGGTGGCAGGGCACCTGCCGGGTCACCGTCAGCCGATTGGCCTCATACTGCCTGAGCACATCAGGATTCAACCCGTGCGCGGGCTTGAAAAACGCAACCCGGAAAGTCTTGCCGTAAAACTTGAAGCCGTGACGCAGGACATGCAACGTCCCTTTGATCGAAAGCTCTTTGAGCAATGTCCTGATCAGCATCGGTTCAAGCTGTTTGCCATGCAGGCGGAGCATCTCTGCCCACAGATCCTGCTGTGTCGCGGAAATAAAAGCTGTCACCAGCGTCGAAAATAGAGCATTTTCCTGATCCCACTCTACCGTCGATCCCTGCTGCCAGCCTTTGGCACAGAGCATCGCTTCGATGTAGGATTCAAAGGCTTTTTCTGTGGTTTGCTTCATCGTTGTTCTCTCCGCTTCGCGGTCCGCACCCGGTACAAGCGTTCGGTAAACCCGCCTTCATTTTCAAAATCCTCCGCCAGTTTCGCCACCTGCCGGTCAAGCAGCGCACAGGCCACCGTAATCAGCACCAGCGCCGCATTGGCCGCAAACCCGGCATAGTCCGGGGTGGACGTTGTGGACAGTGTGGACGCGGTGGACTGCGCTCTCCCCTGTCCACCAGGTCCACCCTGTCCACTCCGTCCACTCACGCTCTTCACCCACCGCGCGACATCGTCCGCGCTCCGGCACCGCCGGTCGATCAGCGCCTGGCGGAGCGGGTGCTGCCGGCCCCAAAGTCCGAGCCCCCGCTGCCGCAGAAAATCCTCGTAGTCCAGCTTCAGTTCTTCGAGGCTCGCACGCGCCACCTGCGTAAGCCTCACTTCGGTCTTTTTCGATGTCGCGGAAGCCTGTGAGCCTTCCGCGATATTCTGCACGCCGCTTCGAGCGGCCTGCACCATCTGGTCGTGGGTGCGCGATCGTTTGCCGATGTAGCGGTCACAAAAGCGCACTGTGACATCATACACCAGCTGCGCCACCTGAAAGCTCTTCAGCTTCCTGTAGCCGCCATGCTTCGGAATCAACGTCTCACGCTCACCCATAGGTCTCTGCTTCCTCCGCTGCAAGTCCATACTGCCCGGCGCGTTCCGCCGCATACCGCACGTCGATCTTCCCTGTCACCGCAGCCGTGATCAAAGCCGTCCGGTACTCCTGCAACCGCTCGATCGCCTCTTCGACCTTGTCGATGAGCTTGTCGATTTTCGCGGTTTCACGATCGAGGTAGTTGGCGATGGCGGTTTGTTCTTCAATAGTAGGAATACCTATAACTATACCACCCACAGTGTCAGTATTGAGATTAAGCTGAGTACCCATTTTTCCAAGACCTTTATAGGGCTCACCACTAGCGAAGATGTAGAAGAGGTATCTTGATTCGTCCTTCCATTTAGGGAAATAGACAAAACCGTCATGTATACAACATTTGATCCGTGAAATACATGGCTTGCCCACTGTGCCTGCAATACTCAAAAAAAGCGAACCAGGCTGCAATTTTACGCTCAGTGAACTACCAAGTTCGGAGAGCCTCTGTTCAGTCTGTTCAAGATACATCCCAGCTGAAGTCACGTCTGAAATGCGTACCCATGAATATTCACCATAATCATCAAAATAAACAGGGTCATCTATGGGCCTGGGTGAAGCACCTCGTTGAACTTGTGTTTCCCATTTTATAGCTTTTAAAACCCACCCCTCAGGCACCTCACCCAGCCATTCAATGCCGGAATCCTTGAAACGGGTATGGGGTTCGAGTCCGAATTCACGGGCGGCGTCTGCGGGCAGGCCGCGGGTGACGGTGCGGGAGATCAGAGCGCTGCGTTTCTCTTTGAGCAACCCGATCAACCGTCGCTTCTTTGCGATCAGCGTATCGATGCGTCCGGTCTCTCTGTCGAGAAAATCGGCAATGTTGGTTTGTTCGGAGAGTGGAGGAAGATTAACAATAACATCGCCTATTTCATTGGCGTTTACTGCTGGATATGAAACACCTACCGAACGAGACACTACATTTTCAATAAAAGATTTTTCCTTCAGAGCATATGCAAGATATCCAGATTTGATTCGTCGAGGACGTAAAACAGCAAAACCAGTTGAGACAATTAGCCTTTCATTTATTTCGTGAATCGGTGCAATGGCTCGTAAATATGTACGAACAGTTGAAACTATAGTATCCCCTGTTTTCACAATACGCCTTGCTCTGGAAGGAGCTGTTTCAAAACTCATTAACTCTTGCTTGATTATACCTTCATCAGCACTCACACTACCAATATCTACATAGGAAAATTCATACTCAGGATCAGTAGTTTCTGCCAAAACCTCATCGTTGATTGAAACCATGTATTTCAACCGCTTCACCTCCCAATGCTCCGGCACCGCCCCCAGCCATGCAACGCCGCTCTCCCTGTATGTCGGATAGGCGGGATAGTTCATCGCGTCACCTCCCGGAGCAGATGGACGATCTCCCCTTCCAGGGTCCTGATGTCGGCTTCGATCTCCGCGAGGTCGCGCGGGGGTTCGTAGCGGTAGAAATGGCGGTTGAGAGGGATTTCGTAGCCGACTTTGGTTTTGGTGTGGTCGATCCATGCGTCGGGCACATGGGGCAGGACTTCGCGCACGAAGTAGGCTTCGATCTCCTCTTTGAGCGGCACAGTCTCGGTGTCGCGCAGTTCGGGGTCCGGTTCGGGGTTGCTGCTCCGGTCGCGGCAGATTTCAGCGGTTTCATCCCGTTCAGAAAGTGCCGCCAGTATGGCCTTGAGTTCGGGAGCGGAGAGCCTGACGCCTCGGGCACGGTCCTGCGCTTTGAGAACATTCAGAAACGCTTCACGATTCCTGAACAGTTCCTCTCCATGCTCTTCGGCAAAAGCGAGGAGCAGGTCGCGGATCGCCTGCTGGCGCTGCTTTCCTGCTTCGATCTCCTCCTGCCGGGTGATCTGGTTCTTTTTTTTGCTCTCGGCCAGTTTTTTAAACGCAGACTGTTCCTCGAGGCGAGCCATGCGCTCCGGCGTCGCTTGGAAATTCAGCCGCAAGGGCCTCTCTACCGTTATCTTGTGGTAACCGAAATCCTCGTTATCGAACACTTTGCTGACGACAAGCTCCTTCTCTTTGCCACCAATCGAAAACACTCTGGTTTCCCCGTCCGTGAACTGCTCATAGAGACGGGTGATTTCGGCGATATGATCAGGATCTTTCGGCTTGTCCTGAGGATCACCGATGCGTCGACGCTTGTTGCCGAGGGATTTTTCCATCTGCACCCAGAAATTGCGGGCGTCGATCAGCTGCACTTTCCTGCGCCGACGGGGCTCCTTACGGTTGGTGATTATCCAGATATACGTCGCTATACCAGTGTTATAAAACAGCTGTTCCGGCAAAGCGACAATGGCTTCAAGCCAATCGTTTTCGATGATCCAGCGCCGGATCTCGCTCTCGCCGCTGCCCGCGTCGCCGGTAAAGAGCGGCGAACCGTTGAAGACGATCCCGATCCTGCTGCCGCCCATCCCGACGCTGCGCATCTTGGCAATCATATGCTGCAAAAAGAGCAATGCCCCATCGTTGATCCGCGGTGTACCCGCTCCGAAACGTCCATCGAATCCAAGAGTTTCTGCCTCTTTTTCAATGAATTTCTGCTGCTGCTTCCATTCCACCCCGAACGGCGGATTGGCCAGCATGTAATCGAACGTCCATTTTTCCCCGCTGTCGTCCTTCCGGTCAAACCCATCCCGGCTGAACGTGTCCTCGAGAATGATGTTGTCCGCCTCCTCTCCCTTGATCAGCATGTCCGATTTGCATACCGCCCACGCCTCGTCGTTCCAGTCCTGACCGAACAGTTTCGGCTGCGCGTCGCTGTTGAGCTGGCGGATGTACTCCTCGGCCACCGAGAGCATTCCGCCCGTCCCGCACGCCGGATCGTAAATGGTTTTCACCACATGGCTTCTGGCCAGGTCCTCTTCTGGTGCAAGCAACAGGTTCACCATCAGTTTGATCACTTCGCGAGGGGTGAAGTGCTCCCCTGCCTCCTCGTTCGATTGCTCGGCCCCGATCCTGATCAGTTCCTCGAATACATAGCCCATCTGGATCTGATCAACCCGTTCGGCAGAAAGATCAACCTTCGAAAAGGCTTTGATCACCTCAAAGAGAATATTTTTCTCAGCCATGTGCTGCACCTGCTCGCTGAACTTGAACTTCTCCATGATCGAGCGAACGTTCGGCGAAAATGCGATGATATAGCTGTTGAGATTGAGGGCGAGGTTATCGGGATCGTCAAGCAGCGAATGGATATTTTCACCGGAAAGGCGGAACTGCATTTCCGAGAGGTTGTACAACCGATAGCCGGAAATGTTCTGCAGATGCGCCTGCTGAACCCGTTCCGGCTTTGTTTTCCATAATGGATACTCGTCCAGCACCTTCTGCCGGGTCGGCTCCAGCAGGCACTCGAACCGGCGCAGCACCGTCAGAGGAAGAATCACCTTCCGGTACTCGTTCCGCTTGTACGGCCCGCGAAGAAGATTGCAGATACTCCAGATAAAATTTGCCAGCTGGCTATGCGTCTCTCCATTCATGCAGGTACTTCCGGAAACTCAGGTTAATAATTCTTGGACTGGTGCATTTCGTTCGGGGTTCTGATCTTGTCTGCAAAAAACAATAAACGGTTACGAATAAATAAAATATAGCGCCACCGAAAAAACACTGCAAGAGAAAAAGCAATCAAGACGGGTCTGCTTAACGGCCGTTGCCAGCAGCCCCCGTGCAATCCAGGCATCAACGATTCGCTTTGCCTGTTCGGATTTCCAGGAACATTCGAGATTCACAATCCCCAGAGGGGAAATTCCGCCATCCCTGATCGTCGGGGTTTACCGATCGCTGAAAGACGCTACATCAGCAGAAACGCGAGAACGCCCGGAAGAAGAAGGATCCACACGTGCAGATCCGAAGAAACCCATGAAAACAACGTGGTCATGATGTCACGCCTCCCGCTCGTACTTGAACAGGCACACTGCGTCTCCGGCAGCCTGCCTGGCAAGAATGTCCCCATTCATCCCGGGATATGCCTGACGGATGGCGGCGACATCTATTTCGCAGATAACCGGACAAGGCGTATCGAACCCGTGCGCTTTGCATATATCGAGGTATGGACAATACCGCTGGATTTCAAGGACGGCATCGCGTCCATTATTGGAGATATCGACCACTTCCATCTCCATGCCGATTTTTCCTCTCCCCTCTCATCGATCATCGTCGTGTAGTCCGCAAACTTTATATGGGCCCGATCAAGAAAATTCCTGTCATGCGCTTTCATGGATCACCCCGCTTTGTGGATCGTTCAGAAACCCCTGGAAGAATACCTCTTCAACAAGATACAACAGAACGTACTCACCGCGACAACCATTGAAGGTGTGTTCAGCGGCAAAAAAAAGAGCGGAAAACTCCTGGCCTGAAAGCCCCCGATTTCCCGATATGCTGCGGGTTAAAGGGTTACAGGATCAGCAGTCTATCGGCATGACGGAGCTCGGTTTCAGTTTCAGCAATTACGAAGCCATCCGAAAGAAACCGATCGGAACTGAAAGAAAAAAACGATCGATGCCGGAACCTGATGGCGGGTGTTGCTACTGTTTCTGCAGCAGCTTCTTCAGCGCTGCCAGCGGAAGGGTGTTGATCACGTCTCCTGGTTCGATCCACCCCCTTCTGGCCTGGTTGATACCGTTCTGCAGGAAATCGAGATCGCCGGTCGAATGAGCGTCGCTGTTGATGGCAACCTTGACGCCCATCTCCTTTGCCATCCTGCAATGCTGATCGTTGAGGTCGAGCCGTTCGGGCGCTACATTGATTTCAAGCGCGCAGCCGGTATCCAGGGCCGCGTGCATCACAGCTCTCACATCGACTTCATAGGGTTCACGACGGCTGATCAGACGACCTGTAGGATGGGCGAGAATCCTTGTACAGGGGTGTTCCAACGCTCTGATGATCCGCCGGGTCTGCTGCTGCTGCGAGAGGTCGAAATGGTAGTGCACGGCGCAGATGACGATATCGAGCTGCTGCAGCATGTCGTCGGGAAGGTCGAGGGATCCGTCTTCGAGAATATCGACCTCAACTCCTTTGAGAATCGCGATACCGGGCATGTCGCGCTGTATCCGGTCAATCTGTTCGATATGGTCTGCCAATGCTGCCGCGTCCATACCGTGTGCGATGCGTACCTGGCGCGAATGGTCCGTGATGGCGATGTACTCGTACCCTTTCAACTGTGCGGCCTCCGCCATCTGTCGAATGGTATGATGTCCGTCGGTTCGCGAGGTATGCATGTGCAGGTCTCCCCGGATATTGTCCATTCGGACCAGGGCGGGCAGCTGGTGCTTTGCCGCTGCTGCGATCTCTCCCCTGTCCTCGCGCAGTTCGGGGTCTATGAAGGAGAGGCCGAGAGAGGCATACACCTCTTTCTCGCTTTTTCCCGCAATGCGTTCATGGTCTCTGAAAACGCCGTATTCATTGATTTTCAGACCGCGATCGATAGCAAGTTTCCGCACGGCGATGTTGTGCTGCTTCGAGCCGGTAAAATAAAGCAATGCGGCACCCCAGCTGACCCGGGGCACAACCCGGAGATCTACCTGCAACCCTGATCGCAAAACTACCGATGAACGGGTATTGCCGCTCGACAGGATATCGGCAACGCCGTCGTAACGGGTGAAGTAACGGATAGCATCCACCCCCTTGCGGGAACTGACAAGCAGATCGAGATCGCCGATGGTATCCCTGCATCGGCGGAAGCTGCCGGCAAGCTCGACCTGACTGATGCCTGCAAAGGCACGAAGATAGGCAAGCAGGGGTTCGGCTGCGAGCATTGCAGCATGATAGGGAATGCGCCTGCTCCGCTCTTGACGACGGGCAATCTCCTTGAGAATATTCTGTTGGCTCTTTTCACCGAAACCGCCAACTGTTGCAATCCGGCCGTACCGGGCAGCTTCCTCGAGCTCTGCAATGTTGCTGATACCGAGCGCATCGTAGAGCGCCTTGACTTTCCGGGGACCCAGGCCGGGAATATCCATCAGCTCGGAGAAGGAGGCATGGGAGTTCTTTTCAAGATTGTCGAGAAAACGCAGCCTTCCGGTCTCGACAATCTCCCTGATCTTTTTAGAAAGGTCAGGACCGATGCCGGGCAGTTCAGTCAGGTCTTCGTTACGGCTGACCATATCGGCGACATTCTCTGAAAGTCGGCCTATCGTGACGGCTGCGTTGCGATAAGCCCGGACCCTGAACGGATTGGCGTTCTGAATATCGAGCAGATCGGCGACCTTGCGGAAGAGTGATTCAATGTCTGTGTTGACAACATGCACGGCACCGTCCTCCCGACAGTTCAGATGTTCCTGATGCGACAAGGGACTCTCATGTGCAATGTAGCGATTTACGCTGAAAAGACCTCATACCGGCGACCCCGGACAATGGCCATGCCCATCATCGGCAGCACGAACATCTTGCGGCCATCGCTAATGCGGAGAGCTTTTCGGCATGCTGTCCATGCCGGCAGACGCTGCCGCAGCTCCCGCATTGGTAGAAACGATCGTAATAGCGGCGGGTTCCGGGCTCGAGAAGATGAAGAATCCCGGTTTTCATGACCGGCTTGAGCGTTCCGTTGCAGGACAGGTTCCTTCTGACAAACCCGTCCCCGGACCTGTCACGCGGAAAGCCCTTCAGCTCTGCGGAAAATTCAAGCGTAACCCTGAAAGGAGCGCTCATAGGCCCGGAACGCAAACCGGGCCTACCCGCCCCCATGTGCTTTAAGGAATTTCCGGATGTTGCGGGCAGCCTGGCGGATACGCTCTTCGTTTTCGATAAGCGCAATGCGAACGTATTCGTCGCCGTTAGGGCCAAAGCCGATACCTGGACTGACGGCGACCTTTGCTTCACGGAGAAGCATTTTACTGAATTCAAGGCTGCCGACCTCCCGAAGGGGTTCGGGGATCCTTGCCCAGAGAAACATGGACGCTCTTGGGGCGCGGATCTGCCACCCTGCGTTCGAAAAGCTTTTGACCATCACGTCACGACGCTTCCGATAGGTATCGCAGATTTCCACGACACAGCTCTGATCGGAATTCAGGGCAATGGTCGATGCCACCTGGATCGGAGTGAACATGCCATAATCCAGCCAGCTCTTGATGCGCATGAGCGCACCGACAAGCTTGGGGTTGCCGACAAGGAATCCGACACGCCAGCCGGCCATATTATAGGTTTTCGAGAGCGTATAACTTTCGACGGCCACATCTTTTGCGCCAGGCACCTGCAGAATGGACGGGGTTTTGTAGCCATCGAAGGTGATTTCGGCATAGGCGATATCGCTGATGATATAGAAGCGCTCCCGGCGGGCGGTCTCGACGAGACGCTCGTAGAAAGAGCGTTCGACGGTTGCTGTGGTCGGGTTGTTGGGAAAGTTCACCACCAGATACTTCGGCTTTGGCGAGGACTCGCGCATGGCGGTTTCGATGTTGCGGAAAAAGGCCTCTTCGTCAAGCCGGTACTCTTCGTCCATTTCAAGTTTGAATCGGTGGACGTTCCCTCCGGCAAGAATAAACGCCTGTGAATGGATCGGATAACAGGGATCGGGAACCATGGCGACATCCCCGGGATTGGTAATTGCCTGAACCAGGTTCACGTAGCCCTCTTTTGACCCCATCGAGGCGACCACCTCCGTATCGGGATCGAGCTCGACGCCGTACTTTGCGCGATACCAGGCACAGATAGCAAGCCGCAGCTTGTAAATCCCCTTGGAGACGGAATAGCCGTGGGTTTTGGGTTTCTGGACGCTGTCGACCAGTTTATCGATAATGTGCTGTGGAGTAGGTCCATCGGGATTACCCATAGAAAAATCGATCACATCCTCCCCTTTTCTGCGCTCGGCCATTTTCAGCTCATTAACCGCGGCAAAAACATACTTCGGCAGACGTTTAATCTTCTCAAACTCAATTTCATCAAACATGTTTCAATCTCGTAGTGGTTCAAAATACCTGGCAATCGGACCGCAGATAATCTTACATAAAAAGCATCATATCTCAATACGACGGCATAAAAATTATATCGCTCCATTCCCCGGTTTCTCAATAAAGCAAAACGGGTCCCTGTCATGAAAAACATCGAGCCCCATTCCGTGAACAACCGCCATACACCCCTTACAGACCGGAGCGAGAGAGCAGTTCAGACACGATTCAGGTCCTCTGCGATAGCGTTGCGCCTGCGTAGAATCGTAAAGATCGATCAAACGGGATTTCGGGACAGCGCCAACCGGTGAAGGAAATTTCCTGCAGGCATGAACACTGCCGTCGGGCAGCAGTGCGAAAAAATTGAAGGCAGCCCCGCACCCGAATCCGGTACACCCCCCGTTATATGGCTCCTGTCGCTCTTTTCTGAGAATATTGAACAGGTTGTCCTTGATCCCGATACCGGGCGTCGAATCGGCAAGATCGAGGAAGGTTGCGAGAAACTCCCTGTACTCCTCCTTTCCCGGAAGCGAAAGATCACTTCCCTCACCAACCTGGGCGAGACGGTTGAAAGTAAAATAATCCGCCCTCGACGCTATTGTTCCGGCAAGCGGGATGACCTGATCGATATTGGCTCCGCTCAGCGTCAGCATAACAACAGAAAAGATCCCGCGCTCCCTGAGCAGATCGAGAAAAGCAAGAACACGTTGATAGTAGCCCTTGCCCCTCATCGAGTCGTTATGATGCTCAAGCCCCTCGAGACTGACCTGGTAAAAGTCGGGTTTCCTGATTGAGGCCAGGCGCTCAAGCGCCTGGCCGGATACCTCATTGCCGAGCACCGATGTAGCAAAGCCCCTCTCGACGGCATCGGCGTAGATGGTGTAAAAATGCGGATAGAGAAAGGGGTTGCCGCCTGAAAAACAGATATGGCCGCGAACATTTTTCTCGCGGCAGAATACGGAGAAATCATCAAGAACAGCTCTTGCGTGCTCAAGCCTCAGAGGGGAAAGCTGGTCCCTGTCGTAACAGTGGCGGCAGTGAAGATCGCAGCGGTTGGTCAGATGCCATTGAAGCGTAAAAACCGATGCTCTGAGAAATCCGGCTGAAAGAGACTCATCAGAGGAGGGTTCGGAATCCCGGACAATGAGGGAGTGCGCCTTGAGGACAATACCTTTGCGCGCAGCATGATCGAGTGCGTCCAGATATGCGAGCAGCGAAGCGCCTCGTAGCGGCGGGGCGTCTTCTCCATCGGCGAGGAGTTTCAGGACAAGCAGCATCTGCCGGTCTGCATATTCGACATACATCCTTCCGGAAACAGGACCTCTCCAGACAGCAATCAAGCCATCCCGCGCGACAACCGGAATATCGATCATCTCGTCGGGAAGTTCATCGACGAAAAACGGAGTCACATCATACCGGACAGCCACGATATCAAGCAGGGGATTAATCACTGCTCCATGCTCAGGATGACGAACATCATGAGGACGCTGGAGAATAGCATACAAGGCCGTTTCGACAGCAAAGAGGTCGCGCAAAAAGGGCTCGGGATGAGTGTCGGAGGACACACCGCGAAAAACCTCAGGATCGGACCCCGGCCGGATCTCTGAGCCCGGATTGCCTGAAAGGAGCGCCAGTCCCTCGTCACCGAGAAAACGGCTGGTTCGCGGAAAACGTCGATCGGATTTTTTCATGGAATATCATTGCCAAAATCGCTGAACGGGAGCCGTGGGGCATCAATCCTGCCAGCCACTTCCTGACCGCCAGCATTGGAGAACAGCCGCATCGCCCCGGTTTCAGGAAAACCGGAACCGGGGCGGTGCCGTCCCGGCATCTACTTGCTGCAGGACGATGAACCTTCCTCTGCTGCAGCGCTGTCTTCCGTTGCGGCACAGGAACCTGTTCCGGCGCCGGCCGATTCGTCTTCTGCATTCTCGGTTTTGGTACCGGAAGCTCCACAACTGCCGTTGGCCTGCTGGCATCCGGTCAGGGTCAATCCGGTCAGAAGACCGGCCACACTGAGTCCGGCAAGCGTTTTTTTCAGTTTCAGGGTATCCATCGCATTCCTCCTCTGGCGTTTACGTTCAGAAAAATTCATCTATGGCCCCGAACTGATAAGCCACGGATATAATATAACGAAATATGAGCGGATGCGCGAAAAGCAAAAATACCACAAATAATACTAATAAAAGAAACAACAATAACAAGCCCCGTCATTACAACGGGGCCTGTCAGAAAAAAACAACAGCGACAACCCTCAGAAACTGACCGCTGTGGCCCGGGCAGCCTGCTCAAGAAAACGGGCTTTCCAGTCACGACCGGACATTTTCTCGGCGATAGCAACCGTCATATGCATCGGTTCGATACCCAGATCGCGGCTTCGCCCCAATCCCTGAACACAGGACGGACAGTTGGTCAGCAGCACTTTCCGGGATCCCGCATGTTCCAGCGCCTCTGAAATAGCTTCACGCTTGCGATGCAGCATCGAATCGGTGATGTCCGGGCGCGACAGGGCCATGGTCCCTGCCTCCGAGCAGCAGTGAGGAACTGCCGTCACCTTGCCGAATCCTCCCATTGCCCCGAGCTCGCCCAGAGCATTGCCGCCAAGAGAATCGTGACATGGAGCGTGATACAGACATGCCTCGTCGCCTTCAAGCCTGAGCCCCTTTTCGATGGCATAGGTCATCACGTCTATGATCCTGCCGCCGAACAGCTTGTTGGTCTCCATACTTTCGAGCCCTTCAAGACAGGTTCCGCAGGAGATGACGCATGCATCAAAGTCCAGATATGAAAACATTTCACGGATCTGGCTGAACATCACGGTATTGCGAAGGACCATTCTTGCATTGAGATCGTTCTGGGCGTTGACATGCGATGGAAAGCCGCAGCAGAGAAACGGAGGAGGCAGAATAACCCTGACACCGGTTTCAAGAAGAAGGTGTATCGCAGCCATGGAGATGGTCGAGTTCAGACGCTCGGAGCCGCAGCCGGGGAAATAAAAAACCGTATGGTCAGTCTCCTTTTCGGGCTCAAACACAAGCACCTGATCAGCCTCACAGGAAGGCAGAACATCCCGTAAGGTTTCCGATGGAACCGGCGGGACCGAGGAGCGCACCATGCGAAGCGGATAAAAGCCTGACGGCTTCCCGGGATCCTGAAGCGGGCCCGAAATGAGGTTGCCTACCCTCTGTGCAGCGCCGCCAATTCGAACAACCGTGTTGCGAAACACCTTGTTGTAGAAAGGAGAACGGTTGTCGAGATAGCGGAGGGTCATCTGCGTAATTGGCGATGAATGTTTATAACCCCATCCCTGAAGAATGCTCCTCTCCAGCACGGAAACCTCGCCGGTATCGATATCGACCGGACAGGGCTTGAGGCACTTGTGGCAGATGGTGCAATGATCGGCAACCTCTTCAAGCCAGCGAAGAAGTTCGAAATCGGTTTTCCTTTCCCGCTGAGCGTCATAAAGCAGAGCCTCGATCAGAGAACCGATCGCGAGGTTCTTGTTCCTCGGATGATAGAACATCCCCCTGGCCGGATAATAGACGCAGCAATCCGTTTTGCACTTTCCGCAACGGATGCAGTAATCAATTTTTTTCGACAGCTCCTCGATCTGAGCCCGCTTGAGAATATGGGCTTCGAGCTCGAGAAGATTGAATGACGGCGTGAAAATATACCGCAATGCATTGTAGTCCTGAAGCTTTCCGGGATTCATGATCCCCTGGGGATCGACGCTGTTGCGATAGCGGGTCAGTTCCTCAATACGCTCCGGCTCCATGAACTTGAGTTTCGTCACCCCGATTCCGTGCTCGCCCGACACAACGCCACCGAGTGAAATGACTTTTTCCATCACACGGTCAACGACATGATCTGCCCGCTGCAGCATCGGCTGGTCATTTGAGAGTACGGGAATATTGACATGGACGTTACCGTCGCCTGCGTGCATATGGGTCGCTATCACGATCCGGCGGTCCCTGACATATTGAAAAGCTGTATCAAAGAGTGAAACCATATCGGGATACCCGTGAAAAAGCTCATTAAACTCATGACGGAAATCATGAATCATACAGAAGCTCCTGAGGGTCTTCTCATCCGCACCCGAAACAGGGTCTCTCGTCAACCGGCAGAGTTCCATGGCGGCCGGGACTTTTGCGGCAAACTGCTCGCCATCCTCGCTGACCCTGGCATTTGTCAGCAACTGCTCGGTTCGCTCAATGAACTGAAGCTGGGAATACCGCTCCTCCTCGACATTCAGCTTATCGATAAAACGGGCGAACTCGGCAAGAGCTTCAAGGGGAATAACGATATCCTCGTTCAGCTTGAATGCATTGGTACGACGAGCAATGGCGCTGAGTTTTTTCCTGTCCGCCCAGAAGCGCTTTGCTTCAGCCGGATCGCGGGCAACAAACATCAGGGTATTGGGATGACGTTCGAGAATACCGGCAACCCTGTCGACTCCCGCCTGTGCCTCTTCCACGGAGTGTCCTGCAATATCGATGAGCAGGACCGCTTTCGGCATCTGCGGACGCGCTGCTTTGACCTTGTAGTCGATTGCGCGGATGTACTCATCGTCAAAATGTTCAAGCGCCAGCAGTGCTTCATGCTCATTGGCCGGCAAGGGAAATATCCTGGAAAGCTCGACAATGACACGGCTCGCTTCATCCATATCAGGCCCGAAAAATTCAAGACAGAGGGTTTTAGTCACCTCGTATTTGGGATAGAGGATAAAATGCGCCGACGTAATCACCCCGTCCGTTCCCTCTTTCTGAAGGCCGGGAACACCGCCGAGCGCCTTGTTGGTAATATCCTTCCACAGCCCTTTTTTGCGAATGTCTGTGCCAAGAAGCCGGATGGTGTTGTAAATATCGCCCTTACTGTCGAGAATGTCATAGGTGACTGTATCCTCATGCATGATCTTGCGCAAACGGTGATCGGCTCTCCGAACCCTCCAGAACTGTCCCGAAGGCATGGCGATCGTCCACTCGACAAGGTTATCGACACAAGTGCCCCAGCGGACAGCTTTTTTGCCGCCAGCATTTTCGGCGATATTCCCGCCGATCGTGCATGACCATTCGCTTGTAGGATCCGTTGCGAAAACAAGACCCTGGTCTCCGGCAAACGACATGGCTTTTTCGGTCACGACGCCTGCTTCGAGCTCGATAACAGGAGCCTGGACCGTCCGACCCTCGTCGTCTGTAAAATCGCGATACTGGATTCCGCGAATCCTGTTGAGTTTTTCGGTATTGATAATAACACAGTCCCGTTGCAGCGGCACCGCACCACCGGTCAGGCCGGTACCGGCACCCCGGGGAATAATCTTCAGACCGAGAGCTGCAATTGCAGCAACCAGAGGAGCCACCTGTTCCTCCTGGTCAGGAGTGACGACAGCGACAGGAAGAAAAAGTCTCCAGTCTGTCGCATCAGTTGCATGAGAGACCAGCGAAAAGGGATCGAAGAGTACATTGTCGATACCGACGATTGCCCCAAGCTCTTTTTTCACCTTTCTACGGAAGTCGGGAGCCTGCTCGATCTCCTCACGAAATCCGAAAAAGTACTTTCTCAGATTCGATACGATAGCAATAACCCTCGGTTCGCCATTTGAGGAAGCCTCGATGATATCGAGATCCTTGAGCGCATGCTCAAACAATCTGACCCTGCGGGCATGTGAATCGATCAGCTCCTGATAGAGATAGGGATTGCGCCGGTGAATCAGCAGTTCTCCGATAATGCGCATCAGAAGGCGCGCGGAACGCCCGGTGACACGCCGTTCACGTAATTCCTCGAGGAGACGCACATTCTCTTCATCAAAAACAAGAGAAAGAGCCTGCATATCCCCGGCAGATGTATAATTAAACGGTATTTCCCGGTCCATTGTCCCGGAATCTTCCGCTACAGGAGCTCTATCGTCAGGTATGGCGTTCATATCAATGTCAGACAACAAATAGTTTAGAGTTCAAATCCCCGCATGTCCGGACGTCATGGATCGATGCCGACAGCTGTGCCAATATTACAAAATAATCAGCAAATCCATAACCGCCCGGCATGGAAGAAAACAGCGCACCCGGTCATCACTATCGACAGGGCAGAAAGAGATGTGCAATTACATGTACAAGCCAGAACAGAATTCGGCACCAGAAAATTCATTGTGACCGTTTCAGGTGCCGAACACAAGCGATGAGGTATTGATAAAAGAGCAATGGAAACGTCTGAGCCTGCCATCAGCCGCACCGTTCACTGCCGGCGTAGTCTATATAGCGTTCACTTCCGGCAAAAGGAACGAGCCTGACAGTGCCGTCAGGAGATGCATTGTCGAGCCAGGTGATAAACGGGCTCCCGATCCATTGGCAGAAATCCCCCTCAAAGCCGCCCTCATCGGGATACAATGCAAGAAAACGCTTGAAAAGCTCCACCGTAAAACGGGTCTCGTCGCCATCAGCAGCATACCCCTCACCGGAATCACATAGCCCGCATGATGCATTGTCCGCCTGACTGCAGAGCAGGTTCTTTCTGGTCAGATAGCCGCAATGGCTTCCGCGTTCAACGTTGGCGACAACCGCCCATGACTCACTCTCAGCCGGAGCCTCCTGGGTAAACTGTGTTTCAACCTGGTCGTCGGGAGACCATGCAGGAGGAGAGGAGTCCTTACGGGCGGCACAATCACACCCTCCAACGATCATAAGAACAGGCATGGATATTGTCGATAAAGCATCGCGATAGGGCGCCATGCCGAAGTTCAGGGCTTTCTGGGTCATATCGACCGGCGAGAGCTGAACGAGCCCTGCGGGCTCAGCACGATACTCTTCAGGCCATTGCGACAGAGGATCGGTATGAAACGGCAGGATTTCACGATCATAGACTACCGGGTCGTAGCGAACTCCCGTCGCTTTGCCGATGGTCTGCAGGTTCGCAAAACCGGTTGCTGCTGCCTGTGCATGCGCTCCCCCAACCGAATGGCCGGCAAAAACCACCCGATTGTTTGCCATGAAACGAGCCTTGCCGACAGCCGAGTCGTTATAGAACATATTCGTCGCCCCATAACGAATAAGATAGGATGCCGCCGTATAGGCTTCCTGGCCCACTCTGGGATTGCCTCCGAAATCGGTCCAGGGAAGTGCCTCGTTTTCCTTGTGGCATGCCGTTACACAGGCAAAAGCCCAGTTCCGGTCGACAATAGCCGATGTGTAATTGTAATATTCAGACGGATTCTTCCTGAAGAGAGGGCAATCGTTATTGAGAAACATGCAGAGCAGTCTCTTGGGATAATAGAGAAGATCATCTCCGATCAGAAAACCGTGATTAAACATCAGCAGACCTTTGGCTTTACGGTCCTCCGGATAGTAGACCTCGAGAGCGAGTTCGGTAAAACCGATCCGGGCTTCGTCGTACTGCACCCAGATGTGAAGACGGTCGAAACAGTAGTTGTCGATGCGAATGGGGTTCATGGCGGGGAGTTGTCTTGAATTGATGAATATCTCTGCAAAGAAACATGCTCCGGCTCCCCGGGGCAGTTTTCTGCCCCGTTACGGGCTCTTTTACTCTTTTACAGGAGGTACTTCAATAATATGCAGAAAATAACAGGTCAGGCAAAGAGCTTGAAGCCTACCGTACTGGTCATGGAATGGACGGCGCAATTGATTTTACCGATAAACATATCGAGATCGGTAACGCCAAAGAACCTGTCGGATGCCGTCAGTTCCATAAATTCGAGAAACTGATGATACCGAAGGTCTCCGATTCTTGAAGACCATGACTCTTCAGAGATCCTGAATGCGCAAAGCGGATCGGCAATCATGTAGAGGTCACCGAGTTTGAGCAGCTGCATCCAGAAATCCAGATCGATCGTATAAGGAACCGTCGCACTGTACCCTCTGGTTTTTCCAAGCATAGCAGCAGGATACAAGCCGCAGACCGGCTCTCCGAGGATATTGGTCCCCATGCGAATCAGTTTACGGATAACATCTTCGGCCTGATGCCGCCCTTCATCCACCAGGTTGATTTTTTTTATCAGGGCTTTGCTGTCTGCATCGATAATCGTCCGCTGGGCGCAGACAAGGCTCACTCCCTCTGACGCATGGCGTTCAAGAATATCCACCTGACGTTCAAGGCATTGCGGATAGAGAATATCGTCACCGCAGATCAACTTGACATAGGTGCCGCCGACATCACTGACTGCCTTGTTCCAGTTGCCTTCCGGCCCGAGATTTTTCCTGTTGCGAAACAGCTTCAGACGAGGATCGGAAATTGAACGGACAATCTCATAGGATCCATCCGTCGACGCATCGTCATAGACAAGAAGTTCGAAATTGGTATAGGTCTGGGATAAGACTGATTCTATCGTCTGACGAATAAATTTCGCATTGTTGTACATAGGAATGGTGACCGTAACCAAAGGTCCGCCAAATACTTTCATAACCTTCTGATTTTAAGACTGTTGCCGCATGACGCCCACATCTACTCATGATAGATTGCCCCATTGCGTTCTGCCCACTCACGGGTGGCATGGCGTCCGGTATCAAGAATTGTCGATGCATCGACAATCGCATTGGTAAAGAGTGTCCAGCTGCAATTAGCCCTCCAGAGATATGCCCCCCTGAGGTCTGCACCACTGAGATCGGCATGCGTCAGATCAGCTTGACGTAAATTGCATCCGGAAAGATCCGCGCCCCTGAGATCGGCTTCGACAAGATCGGTACCCTTGAGAAGCGATCGAGACAGGTCCGCATCATGCAGATCGGCTCCATCGAGCACCTTTCTGCTGAGATCAGCCGATGAAAGCCGAACAGGGGTTTCAGGTTGACGTACCCTCATCGAATTCCACCTGGAAATATTTTTTTTGAGCAGCTTGAATTGAAAAATATCGTAGGAGAGCTTATCGGCCTTATCGAGACGTTCACCGAACATTATTTTCTGCACAACCGTATTGACCGGAAGCGGCTCATCAAGCAACGTCTGTGAGCGATCGGATGAAAGCTGCCGGAAAGAGGCATTCTGCTCTTCATACACATACCGCGCCTGATGCTTTTCTGCCCATGCTTCCGAACCGCTTGATCCTGACTCGAGAACGGTCCTGTTGGAAATGACCGCACCATCAAAGCCGGCAAAACTCAGATCGGCTCTCCAGAGATATGCCCCGGAAAGATCGGCATTACTTAAATCGGCGCCACGAAAATCGGTATCGCGAAGATCGGCTTCACGGAAGCTTGCTCCGTTAAGAATCGCATCGGAAAAATCGGCCTGTTTGATGACCGCTCCGTCCAGAACGGCGTTTCTGAAGTCCGCACCCGAACAGGCTGATTCCTCCATACAGGCATCGATGCAGACCGCATTGGTGAACGATGCGTCATTGGCAAACGCCTGGTACAGAAGCGTTCCGGTAAGATCCGCCCCGTCAAGACGCGCTTTGCTGAGGTCTGCGCTTTCAAAATCCGCTCTCTGGAGATTTGCTCCTCTGAAATCGGCCCCCCGCAGATTCTTTCCTTTCAGAACAGCATCCGACAGATCGACCGTGTCGTGCAGAGAAGCCTGACGCATGCGGTTCCATGCATCCACACCTTGTTGAAGCACCTCGAACTGCTGGCGATCGTATCCCAGAGAAGGCGCCGGGAAACAGGAAGCGGCAAACAACGGCAACAGTGCGCCGATACGCAGGAAAAAGGCTGCTGTAGGGTTTTTCATGCTTGTTACTTCTTTCGCCCGAAAGCCTGTTTAAGATTGATCCTGAGAAACCATACAGAACCGGCAAAAATAAACCCGCCGATAGTCAGAAGCATTGTGCTCTCGAGATAGAATCCGAGCAGCACGCAGAGGGAACTCGACAGCATGACAGCGAGTTGACGGAACGCCTTGTGCATAGCCGTTTCATCAAGAAGACGCATCATGGGATCACCGCTTCGAAGCATCTCCAGAGAACCTGTTCTGACAATTGCCGGCAGAACGATATAGATGATGCCGGTAAAGGAAAACGTAATCCATCCCATAAGGGCTGCATGGGTATGTGAATGATAGATCCACATTTTGCTGGCGCGAATAGGGGGAACCGAACCGAATGGAAGCTTGTCGTAGAAATAGATGTTAAAAATACCGTAAGCGCTCGTGGCGAGCAGCATAGCCAGTCCCGTAAGCAGAAATGCCAGGGCCGGATGATGAAAGTTTTTCCTGAAAAACGTATTCATATACACGGCAAATCCGCCAAGCAGGGCCATGACGCCAAAAAGAAGAATATGACTGATGACCATCATACCGGGATAGTGACCCATAAGGATGGCAACGAGAAAAACAAGAACCCCCCCGACAAAAATGTAGGACCAGATACTGAACAGCATTCTGATAATCTCCTTTTTTGGAGACCGGCGCCATGCATAGGTATAAAGAAAGCCCATGACGCTGATACTCAAGGGAAAGGAGGAACCCAGAAAATATGCGGACTGGGTCACGAAAAACGGAATAAGACCGGAAGATGGAAATGCCTCTTTCAAGCCAAGGGCAAACAGGCCAAGGTTGGCATTGAGCAGAAAAATGACATCGAAAATATAGTATCTGACGGAGACCTCTTTCCAGATTTTAGCGACGGAAAGCGTTGAAAAGATATCCTTGATGGGATAGACAACCATGATCATCAGAAACAGTCCCACAAAAGCCTTGAGCAGCGGCCACTGCATGACAACCGAAATCGTGATCATGACAAGCCCTGCAATCACTCCGTAAATGTAGCGCATCTGCTTGCCCGTATCGATGCGAAGCTCAGGATAGATTGCGGCGATCAGATAGCGGTTGAGAATAAGAATGGCAAGATTGCCGAAACCGGCAAAAAAGATATAGGGATGGAGGGTGTGCAGCATCTCGCTGTCCATCCATGCTCCCAACGCTCCCGATAACGCCGCAAGCGTCATAATGACGACTGACACAGACACGTATATTCGTGCCATGGAATCCAGCTCGATATCAAACCCTTTATTGCTCATGACCTGAGATAGTATTTTTTATTTCCAGAAAAGCTATCAGCGACAACCCTATCAGCGCAACATTGAGCGTCAGGGGATTAAACGGCAACGTAAAAAGATCGGCCTGGAATAGCGCAACATAGCCGAGAAGCATTGATAAAATTAAAATATTGGCGATGAACACCCAACTCCTGCGGGTAAAGAGCAGAAAAAACCCGAACAGGATTTCGCCATAGCCCATAGAGGTCACCAGCTGACATGCATATTCATAGACCGGTATGACATGGCCGATTAGCTCTATTTCCCCGGGACTCTGACACACAATTTTCGGAACAGCGCCCTGATAGATCCATGAAAATGCAAGTGCAAATCTCGAAATGAGAAGAACGGGCGAATCGGATCGCCAGAAATTGCTGATCATAAGCGTCTCGGATAATGGCCCCCCGGGCCTTGTGCATAAAAAAAAGCGCAAAAGCGCTCACAGAAAAAAAGGGCGAATTGTTTTCGCCCTTCCCGTATTGATCCAGGAACTTTCCAAAGAGAGGTTGAGGGTCACAGCAGCATTCGTGCAATCTCACAGGAGATATCGGCAGACATCTTGACATGCTCGACAACGGAAAGAATGCCGGTACTGTTGGTAATGTTGCTGTCATTTGTTTCCGCCTTGAGCTTGGCAACTGCTTTACGGTAGATCTCATCGATCTCTTTCATCATGTCGAGGGTTTCCTCGGCATGTTTGGTATTGCCGCTGACAAAGGCTTCGACAACCTTCTTGATCATCTCTGCGGTAATATCGCCCATTGGCTTCAGGTCGTACTCGTCGCGATGAAGCACCTGAATGTCGGCAAGCTGGATATAGGCTGTCTTGTTAGCGATATTGAGAGCATACTGACCGAGCGTCTCGAGGCGCTGCATAATCTGACGGGCCATATCGACCACCTGCTTCTTGTCAGCATCGAGATCCTGAAAATAGCTGTAGGCCAGACAGAGATATTCCACCTCGAACTTGCCTTTCTGAATATACTCCTGGTCGAAGTCAAAGGCGGAGCGTGCAAGATCGTTATTTTTCTTGGTTGCCGCACGGATGACAAGCATCAGGTTGTTCTCGACATTTGAGGAAAGCTTCGTGAGTTTCTGCTTCAGCACCTCAAGCTGTTCGTTGACAGGACCTGCCGGTCTGGTAGCAAGATTGAACTTTGCCGGATCGATTTTAATGGTGAAGGCCTCAGGGCGCGCAACTTTCTCTATACCCTTGCCGGAACCCGACGTTCCAGACTTTTTACCGAAAAGTTTCATACTCGAATAAACACTAAGCTGTTGAAGAGAACATATCCTTAAAAGCGGATGTAATTTAGCTGAGCATAAGGGTTATTTGCAAGAAAAAAACATGAAATAACACGCCTATACTGCGCAGCCTCACGACATGGCGTGTCCGCTGACGACGCATCCGGACGCAGTTCAATCCTTCAATGACTGGATGAGCTTTTCAAACGAGCCTTCAGAATGGCGGATAATTTCACCGGTAATGAGGTAAATAACCTCCTGCGCTATTCTGGTGGCATGATCGCCCATTCTTTCGATATAGCGTGAAATGCTCAAGGCCATGATCAGCTGGTTCGTATCGATTTCCTGCTTTTTGAGCAATGCGGCAACATCTTTAAATACAGCACGATGCATAACATCGAGCTCTTCATCCATGTAGAGAACCTCTTCTGCCATACCGCGATCGTTATTGACAAACGCCTGAATGGATTTCTGGATCATCACCTTGGCTTTGTCGCCCATACGCTGGAAATCGAAACCGGAAATGACTTCAGGATCTATATCGGCAAGCCGCTCATAAATATGCATGACCAGATCTCCGATGCGCTCCAGATCATTATTGATCTTTACAATGGTCACAATCTTGCGTAGATCCCTGGCTACCGGTTGCTGAAGAGCGAGAAACACAAGGCACTGCTCTTCCAGCCGCACTTCATTCACATCGATCTCATCCTCGACTCGCCGGATATTCTCTTCCGGCTCTTCCTCAGGATGCTCGAGCGCATACAGGGTACTGCTGAAATTTTTGAGCACCTTGTCGGACAGTATGACCAAAGCCTGGGAGAGCTCTTTTATTTGTTCGTGAACAGGTCTGTCAATCATGGGTTTGCAGTTAAATGGTTATAACAATCAGCTGAACCTTCCGGTAATGTAATCCTCGGTCATCTGGTCCTTTGGATTGGTAAAGAGCTGCTTCGTCGGCGCGTATTCGACAAGAACACCTTCGTAGAAAAACATGGTATAGTCCGAAACGCGGGAGGCCTGCTGCATGTTATGCGTCACAATGAGTATAGTATAACTTCCTCTCAACTCCTCGATAAGATCCTCGATTTTTGCCGTTGCTTTAGGATCAAGCGCAGATGTCGGTTCATCGAGCAGAAGAATATCCGGCTCGACCGCAAGGGCCCTGGCCACACAGAGCCGCTGCTGCTGACCGCCGCTCAGTCCGAGAGCATTCTTGTCGAGACGGTCGCTGACCTCATCCCACAGTGCAGCCTTTCTGAGGCTCTTCTCGACGATTTCGACAAGGGTTTTTCTGTCGTTGATACCGTGAAGCCGCGGACCGTAGGCGATATTATCGAAAATAGTTTTCGGAAACGGGTTGGGCTTCTGGAACACCATACCGATTTTTTTCCTCAGCAGAACCTCATCGGTATTCCTGCCGTAGATATCGTCTCCGTCATACATCAGGGTGCCTGAAGTATGACAGGCTGGAATAAGATCGTTCATGCGGTTGATCGCCCTGAGAAATGTACTTTTGCCGCACCCGCTCGGCCCGATGATAGCAGTCACGTACCTGGAAAGAATATCTGCATCGACTTTTTTTACCGCCTCGAAATCACCGTAAAAAATGGAGAAATTTTTTGCCACCACATGAGGCTTGCCGCCATCCTTAACCATTTTGCGTTCATCAGGAATAAAAATATCCCTGCTTGAAGATTCGCTCCTCGGCCTGGAAATGTTTTTATCGTTTGCTTCAGCTGTCATGAGCATTTCTGTTACCCTTTTAGTTTTTTGGAAATACGGGCCCTGAGCAAAATTGCCGACATATTGAGAAGAAGAACAATCGAGATCAGAGCGAGAACCATCCCGTACTGTACATGCCTGATTTCATTAGCCGCCTCATGTTCACTGGCAAGATTGTAGATATTCCATGAAAGCGCGGGAGTCGGCTGGCTGAAAACATCAGCAAGACCGATGGTGGCACCGACGCTGACGGCCGCAGTAAATATGATTGGGGCTGTTTCACCGGCAGCTCTGCCGAGACTGATTATACCTCCGGTCATGATACCGGGAAGCGCAGCAGGCAGGATCACCGTCACAATGGTTCTCCATTTCGTTGCACCAAGACCCAGCGAGGCTTCGCGATAGGTTTTCGGCACCGAAAGGATCGCCTCTTCCGCTGCACGGATAATGGTAGGCAGGATCATGATCGCAAGCGTCAACGAACCGGCAAGCACACTCTTCGATTCAGAAACCTTGAGCGTATTGATGAAAAAAGCCAGACCGAACAAACCGAAAACAATGCTCGGAACACCGGCCAGAGTGCTGTTGGCACTGCGAAGCATACTGGTCAGAAAATTATCCTTCGCATACTCTGTAAAATAGATTGCTGCAATGACGCCAAGCGGAAAAGCAAACAGCATGGCGCCTATGGCAAGGAAAAACGTACCGCGAATTTCTGCTGAGATGCCTCCGAAAATATGGGCATCAAGCGACTTGTCCGTCAGGAAGCCCCAATAGAAGGTATATTCCGGCAGCAGCATTGCTTCAAGATGCGTTTCCACATAAGAAAAAAGAGGCGCCAACGCCGTCCCCTGAAAATCATCCACCCTCGGGACGAAATACTTTTTAGCCATGACCTCGGGGTTGGTATAATCCCATTTTGTCACGAAAAGCAGATTATGAAGCGCTTCTTCTGCCTTCTCCCAACGGGTTTTACCATACTGAAAGCGAAGGAGCAAGGGCGCGGAATCACCAGGAAGAGGGCCAAGCAGTTCGTGAAGAATATCGCGTACCTGATTGTATTTTGAGCGATATGATCGTTTGAGCGAAGGCTCCATCATCTCAAGCTCGGCTTCGAAGTTTTCAAGAATTCTGAAAAGAGGCTCACGGCTCCTCTGTGCATCCTGAACCTGGCGATCGACGATTTCCCGGTCGCCCCGACCAAACTCATTGAAAAGAAGCTTGCGATGCTCGATCGTCCCCTGGAAAACAAGCGCTTTAATACCCCCGTTGACAATCGGCACAAGAACGGCAAGCAGGGCCATGGCCATAAGGACAATCGACGTAATGCCCACTGCGGTAAATGACCGGTCAAGAATTTTTCTGGTACCAATATTCATAATAGCAGTTTGTTTTGATCAAATGATAGTATCGCTGCAGCAAAACCGGCCTACTGCCCTGAAAGAATCTTTCTCTGCCTTACCACAATGCGCTCGCTGATCAGATTACTGGCAAAACTGAATATCAGGAGCAGGAGGCCCATGGCAAACAGAACATGGTAGCGAGCTGAACCGGTAACCTGGTCGGCCTCGCCCATATCGCCGGCAATCGTCGCCGTGAGCGTTCTGATGGAATCGAGAAAGTTATACCATGGATCAGGAATATGCGATGAGTTGCCCGACGCCATCCAGACAACCATCGTTTCACCCAGGGCTCTCATAATGCCGAGAATGACTGCGGCAAGAATTCCGCTGCTGGCAGCGGGCAGAATCGTTTTGACAATCGTCTCTGCCCTTGTTGCTCCGAGAGCGTAACTTCCTTCACGGAGTTCACGACCCACCGCCTGAAGCGAATCCTCGGCAACACTGACAATTGTCGGAAGAGCCATAAAACTCAGAATGATCGAAACGTTCAGCGCATTGGTCCCTGTCATGATCTGAATTGCCGACAGCACGTTGCCGACCCAGTAGAGAAATGCAATCGCAACCGCCCCGAACAAAACGCTCAATGCGAGTCGTTTACGGGAGCGCTTTGCGTGATCGGTTTCACTGGAAGAAAGTATGTCGGAAAGAACAATGACCGCAAGTACCAGGAAAGGTCCGGCAAGAAGCCACCATGCCCACATCATGATCGGACCGCCGAAATTCTGCAGGAGCGGGGCAAAGATCACCAGTGCAAAGAAGCCATAGGCAACTGAAGGAATTGCTGCCAGCATTTCGATGACCGGTTTTGCATATTGTCGGACCGAAAATGGAAGTACATCGCTCAGGCAAATTGAAGCTGCGATGCCGAGCGGCACAGCGATCAGCGCCGAACCGATCGTCACCATAACGCTTCCATAGATAATTGCAAGAGCGCCGAACTCGCCGGGCTCATCGGCAGGATACCAGCTGGTACTCGTAAAAAACTCGGCAAATCCTCTCAACTGGAAAAAAGGGATCGCATCCCGTGCGACAAAGAAAAAGATAAAAAGGACCACCAGCGCAACAAACGACGCGATGGAAAACAGCAGCCCCTCTCCAAAGAATTTGATAATCTTCTGCACTCTTCGTCTTCCGGCACTGACGGTAAACGCCCCGGAGGCAGATGAATCAGCAACGCGTGACTGGGCCATGAAACTATGGATTAGAAATGGAAATGGAATGATACCGTTCGCCTTGTTTTCATGCTCTAATGTAGACTCTTTGCCCTTAGCATTCAACGGCTGCATTGTTACATCTCTGTAACATCTTCACGACGGAGAGAGAGAAAAAAAGCCGCCCAAACGGGCGGCTTCAACACAATAACCATGTCAGAAAAAAAACCGGGAAACGCACGTGATCAGTACTTGTTGACAAAGCCAAGCTCAGTGATCATCTGTTTGCCGTCAGCAGTTTTCGGAAGATCGATGAACTTCTTGACGTTACCTGTCGGCTGACCGTTGGTCACCATGAAAAGAGGACGGGCAACCGGGTACTGACCGCTCTTGACTGTCTCGACGCTCGGGGTTACGCCATCGACGTTAAGGGCTTTGACAGAATCATCAACAAAACCGAGACCGATAAAACCGATAGCTGAAGGAGTCGTCGAAACGCGGCTCTTGACAGCGCCGTTGCTGGCCTGTGTTTCTGCTTTTTTGGTAATGGTGTTGCCTTTGCCGATAACGAGCGAGCGGAATGAATCCTGCGTACCGCTGTTGGATTCGCGCTGGATCACGACGATATTGGCTGAAGGACCGCCAACCTGGCTCCAGTTAGTGACTTTACCGCGGTAAATATCCATAATCTGAGCTTTTGACAGGGCATTGACAAAGTTGCTCGGATGAACAACGACAGCGATACCGTCAAGAGCGACGACGTGGGAAACAGGGTCGACGCCTTTGCTTTTGGCAGCAGCGACCTCGGCATCCTTCATGCCGCGAGACATGTTGGCGATATCGCATGCTCCGTTGATAAGACTTTTGGCGCCGTTGCCGCTGCCGGATTCGCTGACCGTCACCTGAACACCGTATTTCTTTGTGAAATAGGCGGCAAATGATTTAGCGACCGGACCTACGGTGGTGGAACCGTCCATGACAATAGCATCTCCTGCCTGAACCTGCCCTGCTGCGGAAAAGGTCAGGACGGCAAAGAGCATAAAGAGTTTTTTCAGCATCTTCATTGTTTTTCCAATTTAATTCATTGAACGAAAGTAAAAGCATCATCCCTGAAGCAGAAAGCCCTCTCTATCAGAACATCCACAGAGGACTTTTTGCTGCAACACAGGGTGCGGACCGCGTCACTGCAGCCCGCACGACGGAGAAAGAACAGCAACACAAAATTCAGAAAGAACGAGACGATCAAAGGCTTCAGAACTTCACGACCATATCAGCCTGCCAGATATCGCGATTGTCTGAATCCGAATCCGAATCAACACCGGTCGAGTGGCTGAGGTATTTCAAGCCGACAGTCATGTTCTGCACGAGGTGATAGGTTCCGCCAACCTCGATACCTTCGCCGTCGGTACCGCCGCCCCAGCGATCGGAGTCGGTGAATGCACCAAGAACGGCATCTTTTTCAAGGTAGGAGTAGTTGACATCAATCGCCCACTCGCCGACATTTTTTGCTTTACCGAGAGTAAAGCCGACCAGGTAGCCGTTGTTGTCGTCATCGACATCCTCGGCAACGTTAACAGCGTACTGTCCGTATGCCTTCCATGGAAGATCGCCGTTGAACTTGCCACCGACATTGGCGAACAATTCGAGAATGTTGTAATCGTAGAGATACTCGTCGTAGCTGTAAGCAGAGTTTCCGAAATTATCCTCGTCAGCCCAATCGCCAAGAACCGAAGCATCCATATCCTGGATGTTCTGGAAGTCATAGTAACCGGCACCGATCATGAATCCCAGCGGGCCAGCCTCACCGGTATATGCCGCCTGTGCAGCCCAGAAAAACGGATCGTCCTCGCTGCTGCCAAGCTCGTCAATAAAGTAATAACCTGCAACAAGGTTCAGGCCCGATTTCTGTTTGCTGCCGTCTTTTCCGAACTGGAAGGTCAGACCTTCAAGCGTAAGATCGCTGTCCCAGACAAGATCATTGACACGAATGATGGTTGATTTCACTTCTCTCTTACCGAGCACAAAGTTCACCTTACCGTCGATGCCGTAGGACATGGGGTGAAAGTCGATGAAGGCCTCGTTCAGGTTGAAATCCTTTGCCGTAAAACCATCACCAAGGGTCTGGTTACGCGAAACCGGGTCGCCGGAACCGGCGGTAGCGATCTGGACACCGGCGCTCAGTTCCTCGTTGATCCAGGGGTAGACACCAAGACGAACACGAAGACGATGCCTGTCACGGTTCTCATCAAGTTCTTCCTTATCCTGGATCTCATAACGGTAACGAACGTCGCCTTTCCAGTTCCAGTCAACGGCCTGGGCATTGCTCCAGCCTGCTGCTACGAGGAAAGCGAAAAGCGTTAAAAATTTTTTCATGGTTCTTCTGTTTTGTTTTCTGGTTTTTCATAAGGAACACGGGCAGCTGCTGCATCCACCCTTCACGCCAGCTAATTTATCATTCGTATTGTTAAGGAAGTGTTACGGGGTTGCAAAGAGATTGTTACAATCCACGTTCCAGTCAATCCATATCACCGTTCAGGCCTGATCAACCACTATCACCGCGCCGTGATAGCGCTTGTCCGGAAACATCACCCGTCCTTTCCTGTCGATCACGATATGGGGAAAATGCGACTGATGCAGAATTCGCAGCACCGTTTTGAGCTCCTTTTTTCCTGAAGGCTTGATGACGACATCGGCCACCGCATCGACTTTTCTGACATCATGGTCGGAAAGGTTCTGATGGATGAAAATCTCGCCGTTTACAGCCGATTGCAACGCTTCGAATGATAACATCCCGTTCCTGTTGTCTTGATCTTCTGTGAGGTAAAAAAAAGCTTAGGTTCTCATCGCGGACAGCTTTCTGTCGAGAAGCCCTCTCATGCCGTCGGTCAGTTCATGATAGATACGGCTGCGGCTGTTGCGAATTCTTGCGTACATATGCAGAATATCGAGCGTCAGAATGATTCGTGTCGAACTGCAATGGAGTTCGCCGAACATATGACGGCCAATGATTTCAAAACCGAGCACCCTTGTGTGAAAATTCAGCGGAGAGTGCTCCTCTCCCTCGAACACATCGGTAATGAAATGCGTGTAATCTTTTTCCAGTACCTCCTGTGTGGCAATCCTCATAAGACGCAACGCGATGCGGGGATGTTTGCGAAACTCCCTGAGAATCATAAACCGTCCGATCTCCACATACCGGCCCTCTCTTTTCATCACTTCGGGGTCGATTCCCGGCTCGAATGTTACCTGGTACTCCTCGGGAACGTCAAGAGGTGGATCGTACTGCAGCCTGAGAACACCTGCCGGGCAACCATCGATACGGGCAACAAACCAGGAACAGTCCCCGTTTGCTTCTGAAAGCTGAGGAAGCTGCTCCTGCGCAGTCGTGATCCACTGCTTTTCTCGCTGAAAAACCTGCTCGACAACACTGAGCGCAGCAATGCGATCATCATTGCTTTTCACTTTTGACACCGTTATACGGGACATAAGCCCTCCTGTGTATTTACGTTAGTGGATTCAAGAGTATCTGTCGACGGAGAAGGAAAATCGTAGCTTTTACCGCACAGGCGGGCCAGTTCAAACATGATATCGTGTGTCGTCCCGGCTGCAAGAGCCGCCGACTGAGGAGGATTGCCCGGTGCTTTCGCTGCACGAGCCACCCTGTACTGCTCTGTACGCTCGGGAAAATGCATCGGGGCTCCGATGCGAAGAAGCGTTTTTCCGATAACGGGAATTCTCCCCTTTCGCTGCCTGAGAGAATAATCGATCCCTACAGGCAGCACACTGACCCCGTTCTGAAGAGCCATATGGCCGATGCCTGCCCGACCTTTGAGAAGCCTCTCCGGATCAGGATTTCTTGTCCCTTCGGGAAAAATACCGATGCTGCGACCCTCGCAGAGCATCCGGCTGCACTCCTCGATAACAGAATAGGGAGAGACAGGCGGACGTTTCATTTCCAATCGTCGCCATGTCGAACGTTTGCCATAAACATAGACGGGATCATTCAGTTCGATGAGAGGACCCAGAAACGGAACCTTCCCAAACATCCAGTCTGTCACAAAACTGATCTTTTCCCCCTGCTGGAGAAACACAAGGGTCGCAGGAACGAGAAGCGACTCGAGAGCATTGTTATGGTTGCATGCAACAATAAAAGGCCTGGGACACGAACGAAAATGTTCGAGTCCGTCAACATCAAGAAGAAGATGAGCAGGCAGCATCAGAAAACTCAAAAGGCTTTTCTCGCTGAATGTCAATGATTTGAATTCCGGACTGAAAGCGTTCCAGTGCATACCAATTCGCCCCGTCTGAGGATGAGTATCAAGGTTTTCTTCAAGTACGTCAATGAATGTTGTCCGCACGTTGAGAATGTGTCAATACTCTGTTAAATCGTAAACGAAGGAAAGCTGACAGATGTGAAGCATAACTGTTTTGCCGTTGCCTCGAATGAATGTACATTCCCATCTGACGCATCACCGGCCCGTTATCGGATCACGCCGGAGCGACAATCTGTTACCATCTATAAACGAACATGAAGACAAGTAACCCGTGAACAACAACTGGAACAGCAGCAGCCGTTTCGACAAGGCTGCCGGAACATGGGATGAAAACCCCAGACGTAGTGCGCTTGCCATGGATGTTTTTTCATCCATTCAGAGAGCAATCCCATTTCAGAAAGAATGGACCATCATGGAAGCCGGATGCGGGACCGGTCTTCTGACTATTCCCGCCGCCCGTCTGGTAACATCAGTTTTTGCCGTTGATTCATCACAAGGGATGCTCGATATCCTGAACAGGAAAGCTGAAGCTGAACATCTTCAGAATATCACGACATGCGCTTCAGACCTTGTTTCGCTCAAGGCTGAACGGTGCCCCGGAACACCGTTCAACTGTCTCTTCAGCAGCATGACGCTCCACCATATAGCGGACGCCGCTGCTGCAATCCGGATTATGACCGGCCTGCTTGCACCAGGCGGATTTCTTGCCATTGCCGATCTCGATGAGGAAGACGGATATTTTCACGACAATGAAGAAGAAGAGGTTCATCCCGGTTTTTCGAGAACGACTCTCAGCTCGATGCTCAACGACGCGGGTTGCGAGAATATCAGATTCAGCACTGCGGCGGAAATCACGAAAATAAATCGTGCCGGCAGAGAAAAAACCTACACGATATTTCTCGCTGTAGCGCAATCACCAGCGTCATAACCCCTTAACCTGTTTCAGAACCATGATATTCAAAGCTGTTATTTTCGATCTTGACGGAACCCTGCTCGATTCACTGCAGGATCTTGCAGAAACGCTCAATAGCGTACTCGCATCGCACGCCCTGCCGGTGCACACCCTCGACGAATACCGTTTTCTCGTCGGCTACGGCATGCAGGAGCTCATACGCAGGTCCCTTCCCGAAACATTGCAGACCAATACCGCCATGATCAGGATGCTGCTGGAAGAAATGAAGGAAGAGTACAGCAAAACCTGGAAAAACAATACCAGGCCTTATCCAGGCATTGCAGAACTCCTCGACTGGCTTGGGAAAACCAGTCTGAAACAAGGTATTCTGTCCAATAAACCTGATGCATTTACGAAGCTCTGTGCAGAAACCCTGCTTTCTCCCTGGCGGTTCGATCTGGTCATGGGGCACCATGATGCGATCCGTCACAAACCCGATCCGGCAGGTGCGCTGCTCATGGCTGAACAGTTTGGCTGCTCTCCTGAAGAGATCCTCTATATAGGAGACAGCAGCGTCGATATGAACACAGCAAAAGCGGCAGGGATGTTTCCGATGGGGGTGCTATGGGGTTTCAGGCCCGAAGAGGAGCTCAGAGCAAACGGCGCAGCTGAGCTGGCTGCTGTTCCTGATGATATAAAAAAGTTTCTTTCCGGAAAAACATGCCGTGATGCAGGCTAAAAACGCCACTCGATAATCCGGAAAAGCTCAACAGGTTTTGCCTGCAGGGTCGACCCCGGGAGTATTTTCCGGTCTTCCTCTTCGTTGATCATCGTGCCTACCGCAATCCCGACAGCAGTACCTATCGCAGCGCCGAGAATGGTATCCGACAGCCAGTGCTTGTCGTCGTAGATGCGGTTGAGCACGGTCACGCATGAGAGCGCATAGAGTCCCGCGGCGGCCCAGGGACTATCGATTCGCTGGCTCAGAACGGAAGAAACAGCAAACGCAGATGTTGCATGCCCCGAAGGCAGTGACCAGTTGCGCGTCTCTGTCTCCAGCCAGTTGAACCGGGCATTGCCGTCTCCGGTATACGGGCGGGACCTGCCCGCAACGGCTTTGATAACCCCCGTAATCAGAAGCGAAAAAGTATGGGCCTCGATCACCGCCCTGCCGGTCAGCCGAACCGACTCGTCATCACTGATAAGCCCTGCCATATAGAGTGCTGAACCGAGATAGAATCCCGTCGACAAACGGCCGTAGTAATCCCCGACAGAAGTCAGACCGTCAAGAAAAGGGGTATGGCGACGACTCGCGTACTCCCTGACTGACGTATCGGCCCACAACGCAGAAGCCGTCGCTGCACCGATAACCGCTCCGGTCAGAAGCCAGTCCGAACCATCGAAACGAGCGGGAAAAGAAAAAACCTCACCAAAATCATCGGCAAACGCAGCTGCGTCGTCAGAGAGTATGCGTCCCGCAGGCCTGGCGCAGGCGACAGATGGAGCCTGAAAGATTTCCGCAAGAAGGCATATGCAGAGCACGATAACCCGGGGAAAGCGATAACGGATAACTAAAAAAGAAACGTGCATAAGGACAAGCAGGATCAAATCCTTGTATCATTATTCAAAAGGAGTCCATACATTACAATAATGCATCGAAAGCACCGCCGGACTGTCGACGGCAAACCGGAAACAACCTTTTTTTCAGGCCACTCATCAATATAATGCAATGAGCGCCAATAACTCACTGCTCGACAAAACAGCAGCCTACGTTTCTCTTCTTTTCAGGGAGGGGTGCGGCGATAACTGCTACTACCATAATTACGACCATACCCGTCAGAGTGTCGCCGCGTGCCGCGATATCGGGATCGGAATGCAGCTTTCTGAAGACGACCTTGAAACTGTCATGATCGCCTGCTGGTTTCATGATGCCGGTTTTCTTAAAAACCCCCTTGACCACGAAGAAGAAAGTGCAAGGATTGCCGAGTCTTTCCTCAGAAAAGAAGGTGCCGGACAGGAAAAAGTCGAAACGGTCAGACGCTGTATTCTCGCCACGAAAATGCCCCAGCAGCCAGGAGACATTCTCGAAAAAATAGTATGCGATGCCGACCTGTCTCACCTGAGCACAGAATCCTACCCGACAAAAAGCGATCTGGTGCGTATCGAAATCGAACAAAAACAGCAACACACATTTTCTGATACCGAATGGCTGGAAAAGAATATCGATTTTTTCAGAACGCATACCTATTTCACCCCATACGCGCTCGAACACTTCACCGTCGGCAAGGAAAAAAACATCGTCAGGCTTTTCGGGCAGCTTGAAGCCATCAAACTCAAAAAGACCAAAAAGAAAGCAAAAAAGAAAGAAGAAAAAGCTAAAGAGGATAAAAAAGACGGCCGCGGGGTGGAGCGCAATATGGAGGTCTATTACCGGACCTCTTCGAGAAATCATGTCAGCTTCAGTGCCAATGTGGACCAGAAAGCAAATATCATGATCCAGACGAACTCACTGATTTTTTCGATTATCATTTCTTTGCTGGTCAGAAAACTCGATCAGCTTCCGGATCTGATCATTCCGACGTTCATACTGCTCTTCACCTGCGTAGCGACAATCATCACATCGGTGCTTGCCACAAGGCCAAAAGTTACCCGTCACGAAACGACCATAGCCGACATCAAAGACAGACAGGCAAACCTGCTTTTCTTCGGATCCTTTGTCAACCTCGATCTCGATGAATATGAATGGGGAGTCAAAGAGATGCTCAAGGACAAACCGTACTATGTTGCCAATATGATCCGCGACACATTCTACCTCGGCAAGGTGCTTGACAAAAAATACAAATACCTGAGGATATCCTACGATATCTTCATGTACGGACTCATCATCTCCATTGCGCTCTATGCCTATGCGTTCATCCGGTGATGTTCATTACCGACGCTGATCGATTGCATACAGAGATACAAGACCCTTTCGTCCCTTGAGCGGTATAGCTCCTTTGAAACGGACAATGTAATCCTTGAGCTGCCTTACCGGAAAAAGAAAGAGCAGTTCTTCTGATAGAAGGATTTTTTCATGAAGTTCCACGCATTCGTCCTGGATCCTGGCAGCCGTATTGACGGTATCTCCATGAAAAACAATCTCTCTCATCTCTCCCCCGACCTCTCCGGCAATCACTTTTCCTGCATGCAGCCCTGCTTTGAACTCAGGAATATGACCATACTGCTTCTGATAGCGAGCTCCGGCCCGGCGTAGACGCTCGCCGATCTCGAAATAACAGCGGATACAGTTCATCTGACCAATACCCTTCTGAATACTCCAGGTAATAACCACACTGTCGCCGACATACTGATACACTTCTCCTCCGAACACGGCAACAGGCTCGGCTATATCGTTGAACACCTCATACAGCAGGTCGTGATACTGACGGTGTCCGATACGCTCGGCAAGAGCGGTAGACGCATAGAGGTCGAGAAACATGAACACCCTCTCCTCTTCATGCGGAGTCTGGTATGTCCCTTTTACAGCATTCCAGAAATTTTTCTCTCCGATTCGCTGAACAACAAGGCCGACATAATTGATAACAAGGTTAACAAAAGGCAGATAGAAAAGCAGGACGAGAAACTCACCGGAAAAAAAACTCCTGAGCCTGCCTTCGATGGAAAAAAGCCCCGGATTACCCAGCAGCATCAGATAGTCTTCAATTACGATAAAACAAAGAAGAGCAACAAGCGACAACATGACATTGAATGCTGTCGCAAAGATCAGCGTCAGAAGAAAATTAAGACCTCTGACAAGCCTGGCAAGGAAAACAATATCAATCAGGGCGACAACGCCCCCCATCCAGAAACCGATCAGGGTAAAACGGATGAAATGTCCTGGATCCATCGCATAGAACGTTTCATCGAACGCATAACCAAGAACAGCAATGAACACCAGATAACTGTAGATCGAGATCAGAAATCCGGCGACAATCCAGACAGCGTACTTTAATGACCTGGTTATGTTTGGAGAAATCCGCATGAGAGCAGCACTGTTGTGAACAAAAAAACGAAACAGGATATACGAACAAAAAAGCCTGTTACCGATAGCAGTCCTCTTCTATCGGTAACAGGCTGAATAACGGTTCGACAGCAAAAGCTCAGAAGGTAAAACCGGTTGTAACGTAAATACCGTAATCATCGGTAAGACTTCCGCTGTCAACGCCCTTTCCTACCGAAACGCTGAGTGCGTAACGAGACTCCACAATGCCGAACCAGACGCCGCCGCCATACCCTGTGTGCCATTTGTCGGAGTCCTCCCCGTCAAGGTAGACCCTGCCGGTTTCAACAAAAGCAAGAGGTCCGAACATAACAGGAACAAAGAGCTTGAAGGTTCCAAGGTAGAGACGCATTTCCGAGCCGGCATAGAGTGACGCATCACCTGCAAAACGCTGACGATCATACCCCCGGATCGAACGGGCCCCGCCGATATAGGCTGCTTCGTAGAAAGGGAAATCACCCCAGATTTTCTCGCCACCGGCTCGAACCGCAAGACGGGAATACGGCAGTGACGGGAGAGGAACGTATCCGCGCCATTCGCCGCTCAGTTTGCCGAACGACGAACTGTTGCCGGCAAATTCCGGGAACCACCGGCCTTCGACATCGAGGTACATACCGCTCAATGCAGCAGTCCCGCAGGTATTGCGCTCTTTTGCCAGGCGCCCCATCTGTTTCCGGGGAGAAAGCTCTATACCTTCGCCGCAATCCCTTGAATCATAACGCAGACCCACGAGAAGACTTCCGGAAAAATCCTCATCAATCCCGTAGGGGCTCATCGCCTCGAGTTCAGAGCCGCTCTCGACTTCCAGATCAATATAGCGGGCTTCCAATCCTGTTCTGAACTGAAAACGGGAATTGGCCGGAAAATGAAGCGTCGGCCTGAACCAGGCTACCTGCTGCCGGATTTCGTAATCATTTTCATCAAGGCCGGGCTTGATGACGGTCTCATTGCCCAGACCATAGTAGTTAATGATATCAAGGCCTGTCGTTCCCGCCTCGATCCTGAGGCTTGCTCCATCGATAACCGAACGGAAATCCCCGGAATAGTCAAGTTTATAACGAAGATCTCCGGCGCCTGCAGCTACCCCGCCGCTCAGCTCCATATTGTAATTATAAGGATCACGTAAAAATCCGTAATCTTCAAAAATGACCCCCCAGCCAAGAAAAGCACCATACTCCGGAGCATAATCCACTTTCAGATTGGCCACTGATGCGACAACTTCGCTACCATAGTCCCTGGGTTTCTGATCGTATTTTTCTTCCGGTGTATCCGCAACAGCCATCTGCCGACGATCCACGAGAGTATAAGGGCCGGAAGTAAACCGGGTCTTGTCTCCGCTGTCATAGAGATAGTTCACCGCCCGGTGCTCTCTGCCCTTCCAGTAAGTTCTTACGTTGTCAGCCAGATCATCCGCTCCATTTCCACCGATGACCCGAAGATCGATATCATGCGACCTGGTCCCTTCAATTCTGACGATATCATCTCCGCCGAGCATATAGAGACGAATCTCGCGCGTCACTGAGGGATCAAAGATCCGCTGGTAGAACAGACCGTTCTCCTCATACACCCCTTTTTCCGGATCATAGGGATAGAGGGAAATTTCGACAGTTCCGTCGCGGTGACGATCGATTCTTGCATATTCAGCCTTATCACTTGCCAGAATGTCAACGTCGCCGGCGTAAATTCCGTACAGCTCTTCAGCCGCTTCAACCATCAGGTCCCGGCGTGACTTCAATGCTGTCTCAATGCGGGCCCCCTCCTGCTCATACATAGCACGGGGCATGGAGGCCACTGATGACTCAATCAGTTCGTCGGTAAGCGATGACTGGAGTTCTGAAGCAACCCTCATCCACTCTTCGTGAGAGAGCGCAGGAAAAATCCGCCGATCAAGAGACCTTCCTGACCATGAAAGAAAGTAGACATCGCCGTAATCCTGCCCGAAGCCTTCGATCTGGGGAATAATCTGGGTAATAACCCATGAAAAAGGGCCATCCTGTCTCGAAAACGCATTATCACGATCTTTGGGCACAGGCTTCCAGTGCATCGTATCCCCTTTTTTGAACCCCGCCCATCGCCATTGACCGGAATGTCTGTCCCAGTCTCCGACAAAAAGATCGATAAGGCGAGCAGCCAGATACCCGCTTGCATCAACAGTATTGTCATGACTTTCGTCGAGACGTTCGAACAGACTGTAGGTACTCACAACCTTATCGGCACCGGCAAACGCGGTGCTGCCTCCGCTGTTTTCATCGGGATGTTCTTCGATGGTGCCCAGAAGTCCGGCAAACTCGTCATAAAACTCTCCAAGCCCCTCTCTGTCGTAGGGCATCACAACAAACCGGGATTCTGGATGCAGAACACCGGCAGTCCGCAAAAACGGAGCGACGATGCTGCCTCCTGCAGGATTAGCCGTGCTGACCTGATCCTGCACGATATCCGAAACCAGCGTATTGCGAAGCTTTTCCGGCATACCCCTCGCCGGATCTTTATCTACCGTTCTGAAACGGTATTCCCTGCCGTCCTTTCCCGTAAAACGCAGGCTGACCGTCTGAAAACCGCCGCCGGTCTTCAGAGGCTTCAATCCACCGGCGAAAGAGCGGAGATCGAGAACATCGACATCCATCGGAGAGGTCCACAACGATCGCCAGTGATCGCCGAATATCAGACGATGCAATGCCCCTGCCTGGTAGTATTGACCCGGAATAACCGTAACCTGTGACTGACCGGCAAGAAATGCCTCGGAAATCTTCTGTGGTTGCGCTTCGGCAAGATACGGAGAACAGAAGGAACCTGCTGCAATGGTCAATCCTGCGAGAATACCTTTGTAGAGAGGTTTCATAACGCTTGCTGTAAAAAATTTAAACAAGATAGTACAGATTCCTCCATCAGAAACTCCATAGAGGAAAATAACGCTGACAAGTCTCATGAAGAGCTTGCCTGCAAGACAGGAATAGCGGAACAGGAGAATGTGCTCCATTCATTCCTGCAATATACAAGATCTCTGCAAAAAAAACGTAACCCCGCACAAGGAAGCTTATCGGGTTATAGCCCGATAACGGGTAAGTCTGCCGTGCATAATCCCCTCATCACTGATATAGAGGTCACCGTTGCCGGCAACAGCGATACCTTCTGGCTGACCATGGATTGCAGGAGACAGGCTGCTCCAGTCGAGCAGTTCCCCTGAACGCGAAAATTCAGCAATCATCCCCGCTGATGATGACACAACAAGAAAAGTATCGCTCAGAGGATGTAACATGATAGCCGACGGCCTGAACCCCTTCCGGCCCGAGCGCTTCTTCACGATGTCTGCGTCAATAACAAAACGCGGTTTCTCCTGCAGGCTCATCGTTGACAGAGAAAACGCAAAAACCGGCTTCTTTTTTTTCCTTGTGCTCTGCTTCCCAAAAAGAAACTCTTTCAGATGCAGTCCATCCGGCCATTGCTTGCAGGCCAGAAGAAGCTCTCCTTCAACGGGGTCGAAACAGAGACCTTCAACATCGAAGCGTTCATCGAGAAATGTTTCGTATTTCCCGGCAGGAACCTCCTCTCCATCACTCCCCTCTTCGAAACGATAGAGGACCCCCGAGCTGCTGACAAGATAAAAATACCCGTCTGCAAAAGCGATATCCTCAAAATCGCCGGCAAGCCGGTCATGCCCGTACCATCGCTTTTCTACAGGATAAAACGATTTGATGACGTTCCCCGTATCCGGGTCGAGCTGGTAAACGGTCCCTTCTTCATCATTGTGGGCAAACAACCTTCCATCGGGACTGATCGCGATACCGGAAACCTCCCTTAACATCGATGCCAGTCCGACACCCGCAGCCCGCTCATCAAAAACGTAACGGTCAAGCGCAGTGGGAACCCCATACACTACGTCAGCCATCAGGGAAAGCACTACCACAAGTCCCGCTGCTGCCGTCCTGGCCAAGGAACCCGCGCCGGCAATCCGGGCAAGGAACCCTGAAAGCCAGGGTCCGTCATGCAAGAAGATGGAGACGGGAAAACACATAATCAAGATGATCTTCATTGAGTACAATTCTGGAATAACCGGTACCATCAAGAGGAATCGGCGTACTGTCGCGGTCACTCAGATATTTGCGGCTCTGCCTGCCGTTATACCAGTAGACAAGACGGACTCTCCCCCGGTCAATTTCAAGTGCGGTAATACCTCTTTTACCTATAGTGCATCCTGAATTGAAAACACTTGGTATCGTGATATTGTTATACAGACCGCTTCTCAGGCCGATCCGCTTTCCCTGGCGATAGCAATCGTCAAGCTCGGATTTCAGATCGACGATCTTGTCCCGGATGCTCTGCTTCTCCTTCTCCCCTGCAGATATATACGTACGGCAAAGCTCCTCGATACGGTAGTTGAGGTAATCCACTTTGGAAAGAGATTCAAAAAGCGGACGATGGGTGTGGCCGATAACAGAGACGACTTTGAACTGGTTGGAAAACTCGTATATCGACTTTTCAATCGCAAAGCGCCTCCTGCTGTTGTAAGACATCGAGAAGTTCCTTATCCCGAAGGGCTTGGCTATATACCGCAGCATCCATGCAATAGCGCGGCTGACCAGGGGATAGGTCTCCCAAAGAAACACTGATGCCTGATGACCATGAAAGACAAGCATCCTGTCGCGGCCATAGGAAAGACGCAGCGATTCGAGCAGGTACGGCGCCAGAATATAGGATTGTTCCTCCTGCAGGGAGGCATCATGATTGCCGAACGTTCTGAAAAAAAACCCCCGCTCGTTGAAGCGGAGGAAAATCTGGTACATATCGGCCCACTGCCCGGTAATATCTTCGAGCGGAAACTTGAAAAGCTCTTCCACATCACCATTGAGAATAAGGCTGAACTCCCCGGGAAGGTAATATTGGGTAAGCATAGCCTCGACAAGATCAGAATTTCTGCGAAATTCATCACGCCGCCCTCCGTTACCCATATGCAGGTCGCTGAGAATAAGTATGCGGGAATTGCTGTCCACATCGACAACCCTTGATGTGTTGAGCAGGCGCTCTAAATGAGGGTGCTTCTTATGATGGTGATGCATGGCAAACAAACGAACGGCTCCCAATTAGAAAGGACTGTTGACAAATGAAACCCTTCCCCGCACCATTGCTCCACAGAGAGGCTGATCTTGCTGAAGCAGCCATGATGCGCAGGCGCTCTTGTGCTTTAGCGGAACATTGTCGGGCATCAACACTCAGTCTCGTCATGGACATTCCCGATTATCGATATAGCTAAACTTTATTAATCCTGCAACATTGAACGACTGCCGGTCACGGACTCCCGTCCTGAGATCAGGAGGGGCAGAGAAACCTGAAGGCTCCATCAGGCCATCACAGCTTACCATCTCCCGAAGAACTGTCGATCGGTACACCTTCGTCGCTGTTGACACCTGACGAGTCACTGCCGGCTTTTTCCGGCGGCGACCCCTTTCCGGATCCGAGAATATTTTTGAGAAAACCCGGCAGGGTCACTCTATTGCCGACCGTATCAACGCCTCCTTCCTCTCCTCCTGCATCTGCTGGAGTTGAAGCCGGTTCTGTTTTCCCGCTCGCGGGAAGAATCTTTTTCAAAGACTCTTTGAGCAGACCTGCCGGTGATTCAGGAATGGCAGACTGAGCAGAATCTGAACTTCCGGGCACAAGCCGGTCACGAAGCCTATCGGTAAGTTTCTCCTGTACCTCCTGTTTGAGGCTCTCGACAATTCTGGTCGCGGTTTTTTTTACATCGAGACCAATCTCAGGCTTCATCACCGACCCCTTCAGTGCAGCATCGACCAGAACGGTATCGGGAAGTTCAAGTGTACGCCCCTGCAGAGGCAGTTTCTGCAAAAGAGCTGCGATATTCTTCTGGCCGGATGCTCCGATATATTTTTTCGGAATACGCAGCTCCATCGTCCAGTCAAGCGTTCTATCGAACCCTGTCACACCACCTGCTCTGATAGCGATATCATTAACAAGAAATGAAAACGGCTTTGTCGTGACTTTTCCATCCTCAACAGCAAAATCGACTGTAGCATCAGGTATGTCGATCGTATCGAGAAGAGCGACATCCAGAAGCAGGCCCAACTGGCTGACCGGTGGAAATTTCTCGATGTGCAAACCTCTGGTTGTTATTTTTCCGGTCCCGTTGAGCGTTTCGAGCAAAGGATTGAATGCCTCATCCAGCGCCATTCGAAGATCGAGATTGGCGCTGACGTCACCTTTTGCATATTCTGCAACCGGAGCAAGGGTTTTAAGGAGACTCACCGACCTGTATGATTCGACGATATTGACTTCTGCTGCCTCGGCCGTGAATTCCGTCTCGGCTTTGCCGCCTTTGGTGCTGTAATATCCTTTCAATTTCACCGTTCCGCCCAGTGATCCTGCCGTTATATTACTGAAGGAAAGTTTCTCATCCCTCAGCGACAGCGCACCTTTCGCATCAGTAAACACCATGTCCCCAAACACAACCCGGCCAAAAGAGCCGTCGACATCGACAATAACCCCCTCAGGAAGAAGAAGAGGCTTTTTTTCTTCCTCGAGGTTCTGGAATTCATCAAGAACGATGGTTTGGGATGTCAGGGAAAGCTTCCCCCTGAGATCTCCTTTTCTGAATATATAGGGCATATACCCCTCAAACCTGCCGGTTGCCGAAAAGTCGCTCTTACCGGCAATAGCGCGGAACGCCACAAGATCGAGTGCAGCAGGAGAAAAATTAAGCTGAGCCCGGCTGATAGTCATGTCAGGCCTGAACAGATCGGAAGAGAGATGAACATTGGTAGCCACAACGGAGCCGTAAGCCCGCGTTGCAGCATATGCGCCCGAAGAAAAATGTGAGACACGGCCCTGCAGAGAAACATTCATGAGAAGTTCGCCTGAAAACCTGAGATTATCGACAGGATAGACCTTCTGAAGGTCCTCGAGAATAAGCCGGCCGTTGAGCGAAGCATCGATCAGGGGATCGGAAAACGGGTGGCGAACAGAAAAACCGAGAGCAAAAGGCTCTTTGCCGATGGTAAGCTTCAGATCAGGCACTGAGATCACCGTGCTGTCGGGATCTCCTCCGGGATTACGGATATCACCGTGAAAATCGATATTGCCGGCTCTGACAGCAACGCCGTCATATCCGAAGTTGCCCTCTGAAACATCAATCCCGAGTTTAAACGCAGGCACCTGGCCGTCCCGCATAAGTCCCTTGACATGCCCGCTGACGGAGACAAGACCCTCTGCATCGAGGCGATTGAAGTTATGCGTGTAGAGGGCAGGAACAAGCGAAAGAAGATTTTTCAGAGTGATATCGTCTGACTTGAAATCAATATCGGTGTTGAAGCCTTCATCGAGCATCGATACCGTTCCATCCAGAACAATGCCGATTTCGTTGAGCGTGAGGCGGTTTTTGCGAAACGTGAACTTTCTGTTTGAAAAATCGGCATCGATATCTGCATTGAGCGAAAACGTCGCATGATCTATCGTTGTTATGCCGCCTGCTGCAACAGTCAGTTCTTCAATGGTATTGGCCATGTACAGGACCGATGATACTCCGCTGAAACGACCATTGAGTTCGTTGTTCCAGCCACTGATTGCAACAGCAGTATCGCCCTTCCGATCACGATATATCACCTGGCCGTCAATGACCCTGAAAGAGCGGAGGTTGAGTGAATAGGGGCCTGGACCCGATACATCGGGACCTGATGTATCCGATGAAGGAAAAATATCCCAGTTCAGATGCTCGTCTTCACCCTTTTCAATGACAATCACCGGCTTGTCGAGGCGGATCGCATACACATCGAACTGTCCCTGAAAGAGTGAAAGTGCATTGAAAGCCACCGAAAAACGTTCAACCGATCCAAGGGTATCGGAAGGAACGCCTTCAGGAGGAGACGACTGCACAAGAAGATCATGAAGTGTAACGGTAATCCGTGGAAACGACTGAAACAAAGAAATTCCCGCATCAGAATAATCGATTCGGGCCTCGAGTCGCTCATTAAGAACCGATTTAATCGTATCGCTCACCCGGGGTTTGATGACCTGCAGAAAAACCATAAGGCCGGAAAGCAGGAGAACCAGTGTCAGTAAAAAAAATTTGAACAACTTGTTCATGATGGTAATATTGTAGGATGAGGGTTAACGCGAGAAAGAGTATCGTGTGTTGAGTATTCGGTCTCTGATTTTTTTCCCCTGATAAAACAGAACTCATTCCAACAACATTTTTCACCAGCAGAATATTCCCGCTTTTGATAAATCCAGAACGATTCCGAAAAATTCGACGCCTGCTCGAGCTGCGCCAGCCGGACCTGACCGTCGTCATGGACAATGTCAATAAACCTCACAATCTGGCGGCGATCATACGAACCTGCGATTCGATCGGCATAGAAACGATACATGCGGTATCAAACCGGCCCGCAATCAGAAAAAAACAGAAAACAGCAGGCGGATCAACCAGATGGGTTGAACTGTCGCTGCACGACTCCGTAAAAGACATTCTCGATACGCTCAGGGCCAGCGACATGCAGCTTCTGGCCGCCGATTATTGTGAAACATCGTCAGATTTCCGGAGCATTGATTACACAAGACCGACGGCAATCATCATGGGCGCCGAGAAATACGGGCCTTCAGCCGAAACAATGACCATGGTTGATCAGGCAATCCATATTCCTATGCAGGGCATGGTCGAGTCCCTCAATGTCTCGGTTGCCGCAGCAGTCATTCTGTTCGAAGCCCAGCGCCAGAGACTCGATGCAGGCTGCTACAGGCGAAACGCTCTGGAAAAAGACGCATTGGAAAAACGGCTCTTTGAACTGTCCTACCCGCTCATCGCAGAAAAACTCTCTCTGCAGGGAAAGCCTTATCCTCCTCTTGACGATGAAGGACGAATACTCGATTGAGCTGCTCTTTGCCTGTCGCGGGCAATATAACAGGAAAAACGACCGGGACCGGACTCCTGCTGAAGATGGCCGTGCAGTCCCTGCAGCAGCGATTCGATTTCATTGAGGAGATGACGGTGCTCGAAAGCCAGCGAAAGAAGAAAAACCGGAAATGCAATCGGCTCCCGGCGAAGTTTTTTTAAAACGTTTCCCATGGCTTTGGTAACATGCGGAAAACAATATCCGGCATGAACATCCCTGTGAGCGTGCCGCTCCTCTTCTGCGGAACTGTCCGGACGGTAATCGCACGAAAAATAAAAGTCCTCGTGATCAGACCACTCGATAGCGATCCTGTAGGGCCGGCTTCCATATCCCCCGTTCACCATAATCTCCCCTGTTTTCATAAACATATTCCCATGAAATGATTATGATACAACCTACAAGCACGATTTGCCAGTTGAAGATGTTACACGTCTGCAAAAACATGGCAAAACGAATCGGGAAGCCACAACATTGCCGACAATGATCGTATTTTTCAAGAGTGCAATTTCTTCATTCTTCTCTCTTCTCATGGCTGTTATTCTATCAATTCTGCTGGCTGGCGCAGCCATGCTTCCAACGAATCTGCCCCAGCAGCACTCCCCCTGCAGAAAAGCCCGGGAACCGATTACAGAAGCACAGGAAATCCTGCTTGCGCCTTACGCTCATGTTGAGCAATCCGCAGGACTTGAAATTTCTGGCATTGCCAGAAGCCGCTTTCACGAAAACAGTTACTGGATTATCAATGATTCCGGAAACCTTCCGGCCATCATTCCCGTTGACGGCAACGGGAGAATCATCTCTGAGGACGGCAAGGGAATCATGATCAGCGGAATGACAAACAGGGACTGGGAGGAACTTGCCATCGATGAGCGAGGCAATCTGTATATCTGCGACATCGGAAACAATTTCAACAATCGGAAAGATCTTGCTATCTATGTGGTAAAAGAAGACTCCCGAAACCCGGGAATTGAAGCTTCGTTCAGGAAGATTCCGGTCAGGTACCCCGAACAGACGACCTTCAGCAACCTGCAGCCGATGTTTGATGCCGAAGCCGCATTTATTTTTCAAGGAACCTTTTACCTGCTCACCAAACGCTGGAACGATACAACAACATCACTCTACTCGCTCGATATTGAAGCCGCCGGCAACTCGATGAACGATCTGCAGTATCGATGCAACTTTCCGGTTAACGGTCTGGTCACTGCCGCCGATATATCTCCCGATGAACGCACGCTTGCAATTCTGACATACAACGCATTGTGGATCTTCTCCGATTTCAGCGGCGATGATTTTTTTAACGGTACTATCCGGAAAATACCGCTCCGTCGTGCGGGACAGATCGAATCAATCTGCTTTTCTGACAGCAGGACACTGCTGGCGATCAATGAAAACAGCAATGAGATGTTCAGAATTCCGCTGCCGGATGACAGTTATGCAGAAAAGCGGGAACGAATGGCTCCTGCATCAGACCCGCTGCTGAAGTAAGGACTGCATCACTGACAGGGCTTTCTGAAACACCTGCACATCTTCATCGAGAGCCGAGAGCAGTTCATGGATCTGCTGACTCGCCGGTTCCCTCAATTCCTGAACCACGTCCTGTCGCGAGCGGATTACTGTAAGCTTTCTGCGGACAGCATCAACACTTTTTTCGAGTTCTTCTATTTCAGCCTGTAGCATCATGATCTGTTTACTGCGGGGAGTAGATTGGCAATTGCGTTTTTCTGTATCACTGCAAAAACAATGCCATCACATCACAACACAGAAACTTCAAGCTCTCCGCTACGCTATAGTGCCTCAAACAGAGGCAATTCGATCTCATTTTGAGAAAAAAACAGCTCACATGCACGATCCTGCAACACATGCATCAGCATCCGCACCGATCCAGAGGAAGATGACCTGCATTTGGTTGAGCAAGGGATGAATTTTATATTAAAAAAACAACGATCTGAACTGCCCCCTTCATGAACGCCAGAAAAGAACATACAACCGTCCTGATAGCCGACGACAGTGCGGTCATGCGCACCCTCATCAGCCATGTCGTCAAGCGTCTCGGTTATCGCAACATCACGGCGGAAGACGGCAATGAGTGCATCCGGCTTCTCGAGGGGGAACATATCGACCTGCTGCTTCTCGACATCAATATGCCCGGAAAGAACGGGATAGATGTTCTTGCCCACATACAGGAAAAGGGCCTGCAGCTTCCGGTCATTATGATCACTGCATCTGACGATATCAGCCAGGCTGTCCAGTGTATCAAAATGGGCGCCTATGAGTACCTTACCAAACCGGTGGATAACGACAGGCTTGAAATCACGGTCAAAAACGCACTGTCTGAACTCAACCTGAAAAAAAAGGTTCAGCTTCTTGAAAAAGAACTGATGCAGAAAGATATTTTCAGGAAAATCTACGGTGAAAGCGCGTCTATACAAGAGTGCATCGGGCAGGCCATGCAGGTCATGGAAACCGATGTCAACGTCCTGATCAACGGAGAAAGCGGCACGGGAAAAGAGCTGTTTGCCCAGGCGATTCACAACGGCAGTAAACGTAAAAAAGGCCCTTTTGTGACGATCAACTGTGCAGCGATAACCAATGAGCTGGCCGACAGCCTTCTCTTCGGACATGTCAAAGGATCTTTTACCGGAGCGAACAGCGACCATGCCGGATTTTTCGAACAGGCCGACGGCGGAACGATTTTTCTCGATGAAATCGGCGACATGAGCCTCGAGATTCAGGCGAAAGTACTTCGTGCTCTCCAGGAACGTATCGTCAGGCGCGTCGGCGAGAAAAAAGAACGTCCTGTTGATTTCAGGCTTATCTCGGCCACGCACAAGGATTTTTCCAATGCCATAGAAACCGGAACATTCAGGGCGGATCTTTACTACCGTCTCGAAGAGTACCCGCTCTACATACCTCCTTTGAGGGAACGGCGCGAAGATATCGCCCTGCTGGCAAAACACTTCCTTGAAAGTTTCTGTACAGCCAACAACATTGAACCGCTCAGGTTTACGCCACAGGTCCTCGAACAGCTTGGCAATTATGACTGGCCGGGTAATATCAGAGAACTTCAGAATATTGTCAGACGATCCGCCATAAGCCGCACCGGCGAGGAGATAAACACGCTTCCCGGATTCTTCCAGGCAGTGCACAAGCCCCCCCTGGAAACAAAAAAGGAACCTGAACTGCCGTTGGCGCAAACCGGTTCCGTCAGACACGCTCCTCCCGTACCGATTCCTGAACAGGGGGAAATCTCCCTTAAGGAAGCCGAACAGCACACCATCGCAAGGGCCTATGAAGCATGCGCAGGAAACCAGACGAAAACCGCACGAATGCTCGGTATAAGCCGCTCCTCGCTCTACAGAAAGCTCAAGAAATACGGCATGGAAAAATACATCACTCTTTCCCTCAGCAAAACCACATGAAAGCACCGGCCCGGTCATGAAACATCTCGGAGCGAGCATCATTTTCTTCAACGATAGCCGGCAGGTGCTTCTTCTGTTACGCGACGACATCCCCACCATACCCTACCCCGGCATGTGGGACCTTCCCGGCGGACATATCGAAAACAACGAAACCCCGCAATGCTGCATTCAGAGGGAAATGCATGAAGAAATCCTCATTGAAACCGGACAATGCGACTTATTCTGCACGTATGATTTCAATGACAGGATTGAATATGTCTTCAAAAAACGGATATTTTTCGACCCGTCTGACATCGATTTACAGGAAGGCCAGACAATCCGGCTGTTTACGGAAGAAGAGATCAGGAAAACGATCCTTGCCTATGGGTTTAACCGGGTATTGTCCGATTATTTCCGGAAAGAAACCTGTCGGACGGGATACAAAACAGATCAGGATGAATGCTTCTGAAAGGAGTATTCATCCTGAAACTGCTATCGAATGGATTCAAGGTATCGTTCTGCATCAAGGGCAGCTTTGCATCCGCTCCCTGCTGCAGTGATCGCCTGACGGTACGTGTAATCCTGAACATCCCCGCAGGCAAAAACGCCCTCAACGTTGGTTGCTGAAGACGAACCGGCTGTTTCGATATAGCCGTATTCGTCAATATCGAGCTGGCCAATGAACAGTTCAGAATTGGGCGAATGGCCGATAGCGACAAATACCCCTTCACAGCGATGTTCGGTGCTTTGGCCGCTTACCACGTTCTTCAGCCTGATCCCTGTTACTTTCTGCCCGTCACCGAGCACCTCCTCGACAACCTGATTGAGTTCGAGGCTGATTTTGGGATTTTTCTCGACACGAAGGCTCATGATCCTTGAAGCACGGAACTCGCTTCTGCGATGAACAACGGTCACGCGGCTTGCAAAACGTGTCAGGAAAAGAGCTTCTTCCATAGCGGTATCACCGCCGCCTACGACAAAAACCTCTGCATCTCTGAAGAAAAAGCCGTCGCACGTCGCACATGCTGAGACGCCCCGCCCACGGTATGCTTCTTCCGAAGGCAGCCCTAACCACCGTGCATTTGCTCCGGTTGAAATAATCAGGCTTCTTGTCAGGACCTCGCTCCCGTTATCGAGATAAAGGCAGAATGGCTTTCTTGACAGATCAACTTCACTGACGCTGCCCTTCTCGAATTGCACACCGAACCGGATTGCCTGCTGACGAAATTTATCCATCAGCTCAGGCCCGCGAATACCCTCGGGAAAACCCGGAAAATTTTCAATTTCAGATGTTATCATCAACTGACCGCCCGGCTGAACACCATCGATAACCAGTGGCTTGAGATTAGCCCTGCCGGTATAGATGGCGGCTGTCAGCCCTGCCGGACCGGTTCCCATGACAACAACATCGCGGATATGATTGTCCATAGTCTCACATGCTATGACTGATTAGGAAAGATGCTTCGTCAGACTCCGGAGCCAATCAACACATCGCACCGGAGCGGACAAAAAAAAACCGGGGTATGAAAAACCCCGGCAATACATGTCTATCAAGCAAGCTGAGCGTCGATTTTTTCAGCAATCATATTCTTTGGCATCGCGCCAACCATCTGATCGACGATTTCGCCGTTTTTGAAAATCAACATGGTCGGAATACTGCGGATACCGTACTGAGCGGCAATGTTTGGATTCTCATCGACATTGACTTTTGCAATAACTGCCTTTCCCTCATAATCACCTGCAAGATCATCGATAACAGGACCGAGCATCTGACATGGTCCACACCATGCTGCCCAGAAATCGACCAGTGCAACTTTTCCGGAATCAAGAACTTCCGCTTTGAAATTCTGATCTGTCGCGGTCAAATACTTTCCCATTGTATTGAATTATTTTAGTTAATGATAATGAAAAGAACTACTCTATAGTAATACAACCAACAAGTGATGAAAGTAACAAAAAAAACCTATTAAACCTAAGTCATCACCCCGCACAACCTCATGATGGCAGGCAGGTGAAGGCGTCTCGTAACGGACACCGCCGTTGACGATCAACCGGCGATCGTGACATTGTCAGGACCGAGAATTTTTTCCAGCTTTCCAAGGGTTTCGTCACTGGCATCTATGGGGGTAGCCCGCGCAAAGACTCTCAGCTTTTCAATATTTTCAGTTGCCTGAACCTTTACTTCGAAATCCACGGCTATCCCGCCTTTATGCGTTTCAAAAACGTCCCTGACCGCTGCAAGTTTTTCAACTTCAAGAGGATCGTCCGCATTGATTTTCAGAACAACCTTGTCGATACAGTTTTCCCTGACTTTCCTGACCGGAACAACCTCTCTGACGAGCAGTTTCAAGGCACCGCCGCTGCACTCTGCCTCAGCAACAAACATAACCGCCTCGTCGACTTTAATCAGATGGCGGTATTGGTCGTAAATACTGGCAAAAACGGTAAAATCCGCTTTTCCCGCGAAATCCTCGATAACCCCGAACAGCATCTGATTGCCTTTTCGGTCCTGATGCGGCTTTGTCGAGACCACAACCCCGATAATTTTGTACTGACGGGACGGCTGGACGTTGCGTGCATCCAGATGAAGATTGGCAAAAGCCTCCCAGTCGCGACGATAAGGGTCGAGCGGATGACGGCTCAGATAAAAACCAACGAGTTTCTTCTCTGCCTGCAGTTTCTCGGAGTCAGGCATCGGATCGGCAGCGTCCATATCAGGATAGATTGAATCCGTCAGCCCCCCTCCGGCATTGTCATCGGAAAAAAAGCCGCACTGGCCAAGCGTCACCGAACGATTCTGCATCTGTCCGTACTTCATCGCCTTGTCAATATTAGCGATAAGTTTTGAACGGTTTGGATCGATACTGTCAAGAGCACCTGCAAGAATAAGACATTCAAGTGCCTTGCGGTTCATGGCCCTGAGATCGACTGATGCAGTAAGATCAAAAAGATTAACATACTCTTTCTTCCGCCTCAGGCGGGCTGTCACAACCGCTCTTGCGGCATTGCCAACCTGTTTGATGGCGCTGAGACCAACCCGTATAGCAGGAAGACCATCGACATCCTCGATCGCAAAAAGAGCATCGCTGGTATTGATATCGGGAGGAAGTATGGAAATATTGAAGCTTCTCGCCTCATCGGAAAGATGCTTCATCCTGGCTGTATCGCCGATCTCGCTATTGAGTATCGCGGTCATGAATTCCGCCGGATAATGCGCTTTCAGATATGCTGTCCAGTATGCAAGCACCCCGTAGGCAGCAGAATGGCTTTTGTTGAACCCGTAACCGGCGAACTCAGCCATGAGATCAAAAATTCTGTTGGCAAGTTTATCGTGAACGCCCTGGTTGACGGCGCCTTCCACAAAATCAGCCTTGAACTTCTGCATGATCTCAGGCTTTTTCTTTCCCATGGCCTTGCGGAGATTGTCGGCTTTGGCAAGAGAAAAACCACCCATAACCTGTGATATCTGCATCACCTGTTCCTGATAGACGATAACGCCGTATGTCTCCTTGAGTATCTCTTCAAGCATCGGATGCATGTAATCGATCGGTTCACGATTGTGCTTCCTGTCGACAAAAAGATCAACAGCATTGCGTTTTGCATCCACCCTGGCATTCAGGGCCCCCGGCCGGTAGAGCGCGCTCATAGCGATAATGTCGCCAATCTGCGTTGGCTGCAGCTGCATCATATAATTCTGCATGCCCTGCGACTCAAACTGGAAAATCCCGGCCATCTTGCCTTCCTGAAAAATCCTGAACGCCTTTTTATTATCCATCGGCACTTTTTCAAGCTCGATAACCTCCGAATGGCGCTTCTGGATCAGGTGCAGCGTTTCGTCAATAACCGCGAGGGTTTCCAGGCCCAGATAGTCGATTTTCAGCAATCCGGCAGTCTCGATCCAGTTCTTGTCGAACTGGGTCACGACCTGCTTCTCGTCACTGTTGCTTTTCAGTGCACCACGTTCAAGCTCATCGGCATTATATTCATCAGCGAACTTGCGAGCTTCGGTCTCGATCTTGTTGGAAACGTAGAGAGGAACCTGCTCTTCAAGAGGTCCGTCGGTGATCACGACCGCACCGGCATGCATCGACACGTTGCGTGCCCGCCCTTCAAGCGCAAGCGCATAGTCCATGAGTGTGGCATTCTGCGAGGAGCTTTCGACAAGCTCCCGCAGTTCTCTGACCTCGTCAAGCCCCTGCTGAAGGGTTGTGCCCGGTTTCGAAGGAACAAGCTTTGCAAGACGGTCAACGACCTGAAGCGGAACCTCAAGGACACGTCCCGCGTCGCGAATGGCTGCGCGCGCGCCGAGAGTACCTATAGCGACAACTTTGGCAACACTGTCATCGCCGTATTTTTCAACGGTATAATCCAGAACCCTCTGCTTTCCAACAGGCGTAAAATCAATATCGATATCCGGCATAGAGAGCCTCTCAGGGTTGAGAAAACGCTCAAACAGAAGTTTATATTTCAATGGATCGATCCTTGTGATCCCGATCAGATACGCAATAATGCTCCCGGCAGCCGAACCCCTTCCCGGTCCGACGGAATAACCCAGACGTCGGGAAGCGGCGATAAGATCGCTGACTATGAGAAAATAGGAGCTGAACCCCATACTGGTAATGACGCCAAGCTCCTTTTCGATACGGTCCTCAACCTGTTTCCAGGTAAGGCCATGGGATTCGGGATCGGCATATTTCTCCCGGGCCCCTTCATAGGTAAGATGGCGGAGATAGTCGGATTCATCGGAAAAACCGTCGGGAATGAGAAATCGCGGCAGCCTCGGGTCTTTCTGACGAAAAACATAATCGCACTTATCGGCAATAGCAATCGTATTGGACAGCTCCTGATGCTCATTACTGAAAAGGGATGCCATCTCCTGTACCGATTTGAAATAGTGTTCGCTGTTGGGGAGGCATTGCAGATTCGGGCTTGACAGTCGCTCCTTGGTCCGGATAGCAACCATCGCACGATACCTTCCGGCATCTTTTTTCTGCAGATAGTGCACATTGTTTGTTGCCACCAGCTGCACGCCATGCTGCCTTGCAAGCGCAATGGTATCGGCATTGAGCTGATCGTCGAAGGGCGCATAATGACGCTGCAGTTCGAGATAAAAATTATCACCGAAAATATCATGGTACAATGCGGTAAACGATGATGCTTCATCAGGATTGCCTGCCATGAGCGCCCTCCCGATTCGACCGGCATAGTACCCCGAAAGACAGATCAGTCCTTCATGATACGTTTTCAGAAGGGAACTGTCGACATGCGGAGTGCCGTTGATAAACCCCTCCCTTGCCGCACGCGAAAGGAGAATACAAAGATTCCTGTAACCCGCCTCATTCTGCACAAGCAGGATCAGCGAAGGAGAAACCGACTGACGACTGTTATGGTAGGCATCCTGTTCGAGCAGATAGACTTCACTGCCCATAATCAGCTTTACTCCTGCATCGGCAGCAAGACTGAAAAGCTCCGGCATATTGAACGTTGCCGAATAATCCGTTACGGCGACAGCCCCCATACCTGCTTTTTTACAAGCCGAAAAAAGTTCTTTTGGAAAAATCGGACTGCTTTGCATCGAATAATGAGTATGCGCATGCAGATGCACAAAATCCATATCGCTCATGACTGACAAGAAAAAATTGACTCTTTTTCAACACAACCGGGACTGAGGAAGCGTATTCTGCATAAAAAACAAAGACAGGCAGAACACTCTTCCCGGGCAGACAGTCGTCACTGAAAAGACAACGAAATCCTGCGACCCGACAGCCCTGAAAAGAGTATAACATTTTCCTGCTACCGATCAAGACAGACTCCGCAAAGAAGGCTCAACAGAGGAAAGAGGCAGAGCAGTACCGGTCTTCAGAAGGCGCCGATAGATCTCTTCATAGCTGTCAACCATATGCCGAAGCGTAAAATGCTCCTCGAATGCACGTCTGCAGCCTTCACGGCTGATCATGCCGACATCACGGATAGCCCGGCAGAAATCCCGACGGGACTGACAGACAAAACCGGTCTTTTCATGCTCGACGATTTCAGGCGCCGAACCGCAGCGACGAACGATAACCGGCGTGCCGCATGCCAGGGACTCGATCATGACCAGACCGAACGGTTCCGGCCAGTTGATCGTATTGAGTAATGCCCTGGCATGACGCAGAAGGTGAATCTTTCCTGCTTCGTCAACCTCCCCGACATACTCGATAAGAGGATGATTAAGCAGCGGCGCCACCTGTTCATAGAAATATGCCTGGTCAGCCGAATCGATTTTTGCAGCGATTTTCAGGCGCACCCCGCACTCTCGAGCAATCATGATTGCTTCATGAGGTGCCTTTTCGGGTGAAAGACGTCCGAGATAGAGAAAATAATCCGACGGCTTGTCACTATAGGCGAAAGATCTCTCCGGATAGCCGTGATACACCGTCTTCAGCCAGTTGAGATCCTGAGCGGGAGTGCGCTGTGAATCGCTGATAGAGACATAGTTTAAATGCCTGTACATCCTCAGCAGCCTCAGGGTTTCAGGAAAATCGAGACGCCCGTGAAACGTCAGCAACGTAGGGATCCGGGACCTGGAGGCAAAAGGAAACGTCAGGCACTCGACATGAGAATGAACAATGTCAAATTCTCTCTCCATAACGCCATAGACAAGAGAAAGTGCAAACAGGCAATCCAGTGAAAAATCCGACTGCCTGCCTGTAAGCCGCAGACTTTTCATAACCGGTGCACACAACCTTGCCGACGTTCTGGAATCCCCTGAAGCAAAGAGTGTAACATCATGCCCTCTGCTGACAAGCTCCTCGGTAAGATGGTAGACAACCCGTTCCGTTCCGCCGTACTTTGCAGGGGGCACACTTTCAAACAGTGGTGCTATCTGTGCTATTCGCAACGGTTTCATAACAATCGTCTCCTGATGAACAACATATTGGGCGGTCCGTGAAAACAAAGCGCCTGTTAGCCTGAAGCCTGAAGCATCGTCCTCTGTAAGAACAGGGAATGCTTATCTCATCCTCTGTCTTGATCAAAACAAAGGTCATATCATGGAAAATGTCGAGCTCGATGACACGTTCCCGCCACTGCACCCTGAAAGACAGATGCCGCCAACGTGCCGGAAGCCATGGATTGAGCACGAGCCGGTCGGATTTGAGCGTCAATCCGCCGAAACCCTTCACGACAGTCTGCCACGCACCGCCTGCTGCTGCGGCATGAATGCCCAGATCGGTATTGCCGTGAAGATTGTCAAGATCGACACGTGCTGTTTTCATAAAATAGTGGTAGGCATGCTGATGATTACCCACATCCAGCCCGACCATTGCATGCGTACTATGGCTCAGGGATGATTTATGCAGCGTTCGCGGTTCGTAAAAATGATAATTGACTTTTTTTACCTCCGCACTGAAGGCATGCGGAAACATCAGAAACAGCATAAGCACATCAGCCTGCTTGATCAGTCCTGTTTTTCCGATAGTACGGTAAGTGATACCCGGCGGAAGGACCGGGCGGCCTTTCCTGTCATGGCCGGGGATACCTTGATCCCCGAGAGAGAAATACCCGTCGAACTGTTCGATAAGAAGCGTTTCCGGATCGATACCGAACTTCAGAGATCTGACGATCTCCCTCCAGCGTGAAACCTCCTGATGCTCAAGGTCAAGATTACGGCAGACAGCCAGGAAACGTTGATCGCCAATCCGGCTGAAATATTTGAAAAGAACCGCTGCAAGCCGAAGATGCCAGCGAACGAGAAAATTGGTATATGCATTATTGTTGACATGCTCGTGAAACTCGTCGGGACCGATAACCGTATGGATTTCATAGCGGTCCCCCGCCTTCAGAACCCGGCTTGCCCAGAACCGTGCAGTCAGAAAAATCATTTCAAGCCCGCAGGCTCTCAGAAAATCCATGTCACCGCTCACCCTGATATAGCGTTCAAGAGCATAGATGACGTCAGAGACGATGTGGACCTCCTCCATTCCGGTGTAGATCAACCGGACAGTTCGTTCAAGCTTCGAAGCAAAGCGCGGCGTCACGTCCTCCCCTGTCGTTGCGGTCTCCCATCCATATCGCGCTCCGCTGTAGCCGGTACGCCCGGCATTGAGCACCGCGCCAGGAAGGGTCTCATATCGATAGAGAAGCATGTTCCTTGCGATGGCGGGAAAATTGTAAAGATAGAATGGAAACACAAAAATTTCAGCATCCCAGAAGACATGCCCGAGATATCCTTCGGAACTCAGAAACTTCGCCCCGGTGCTTCCGGCTTTCTTCGGACCGTTAATCAGAAGCTGATAGATCGTGTATCGAATTGCCTCCTGGGCATCACGATCACCTTCTATGACGATATCAGCCTTTTTCCAGCACGCATCCCAGAAATTGAGATGGTCCTGAATCGCCCTGAAAGCACCTTCTCGCAGAAACGTTTTCATCTCGCAGACGGATTGGCGAAACAGTCTTTCCTCGTTCACCTCCCTGCTGGTCATGACAACGGCATACTTTTCAAACTCGATGAGAGAACCTTTCTCAGCAAAAAGCGACATTTCACTGGTGAACTTTTCCCCGTAAATCCTCGGTTCCCATCGAACCTTCCGGGCTGCAGGGTCAACCAAACGCCAGGATGCCGTGAGCGCAATGTGAATACTGCGCTCTCTGGTCTTCATCTCGAGATACATCAGCTCACGCCCGCGCTCAATGCGCTTGAGCTGAAGATGCTTGAGACGTTCTCCTTCAAAAAAACCGCGATTGAGCACATCGCCATTCAAACCGCTCAATACACGAATGTCGCCGGAAAAATTTTCTGCGATGACACTCACCCGCATATAACCCCGATGAACAGCATGAAAACAAACAAGCTTTGCCGTCGAAAAGGTCACGATCTTTCCGGATGGAGTCCTCAGACGGGATACCCGGTGAAGGATTCCTTTTTTCATGTCGAGAACCTGTTCATGACGAAGCACCCTGCAGGTTGCAGGACTTATTTTCAAACCATCAATCCAGAGAGATACGTCCGTCCAGACAGGACATTTGACAAGCTCTTCGACATCAGCCTCAGACCGGTCATAGACCCCGCTGATGTACATACCTCTGCAACTGCCCTCAGGAAGTTCCTCGAGACTTCCTCTTATATTGAGATAACCATTACCGATGGTCATCAGCGTCTCATTGATCTGCAGTCGCCGGGGCACGTTTCTGAAACCGTTTTTTCTCAGAAGCCATGACCCTGGAGAAAGGGATAATAACGATACTATACTGTCGGCATCGTGGTTCGTACAGTGCTGCATAGTGCTCTCCTTCCGCTCGTGACGGAAATAACACCCATACATGAAAAATCAATCGCGTCCTGGAAATACATGAAAAGACCCGACGGCCGGATAATCACGAGGGAGGATATGATTGTGGATGACCATCTGTATAAGGTAAACATTGGCATGGCGCTGTTGGTTCCCGGGGCTCCGTCAACCAGGCATTATGACCGCCTTCGAGATACTGCACATCGTCCGGTTGGCTTGCGGCCACAATAATTTTTGACTTCAAATACGCTCCTTGCGGATGAGTTGAGGCAATTTTTTCTTATTATTGCTAATTCATATTCATTGTCTGCTGAAAGCCATATTCCCATAACGATTTAACAGCTGACCTACGTTGGAACAACATACTTACGATAAATGTCCGGTCTGTCGATTTCCCCTCACTGAAAACAGTGCGGTTTGCCCCCGTTGCGGTAACGATATTCTCGCCGACATTACGTCGCTGGACCAGCAATCCCGGGAAAAACACCTGAAAGTCATCGAAGAAAAGCAGGCGGAATGGTATGCCCGCTGTGTCACTGACAATCTCAATTGCTGTGAAATGAAACCCTCGACGCTGAGCGAGGAGGATTGTGCGAGCCACAGAACCAGGGAAGGAAGCGGAAAGCTTGTCGATGCCGAGATCTTTTCGATTCCAAAAGAACGGCTTCTCGAGGATCAGTCGAACATCGTTCAATGGTGGGATACCCTGAACAGCGACTGGAAAGAGGTAGTCAAAAACACCTTGAAAATATCAGGCAATCCCTCGATTCAGGAGCTCATACGGTTTTTCGACGCAACGCACCTGCGATGCGATAACCGTAGAATTCACAGTCTGGCGCCGATACGGGCCCTCGACAACCTGCAGCAGCTCCGGTGCGATGAATCTCCAGTTGAAAATCTCGAACCGCTGTCAGGGATGCGCAAATTGCAGCGACTGTATGCCTTCGACTGCGACTTCATATCTCTGGAACCACTGCGCAACGTTACAAGTCTGAAACTGCTCTGGATTTCAAGTACCGAAGTCAATGACCTGTCTCCTGTTGAAGGCCTCGTCAATCTTGAGGAACTGTACTGCTCGGAAACACCTGTAGCAGATCTCTCCCCGGTTGCAGCCCTCATCAATCTTGAAAAGATCAGCTTTTACAAAACAAGGGTAGACTCCCTGACACCGCTTGCAGGACTTGAAAACCTTATAGAACTGGGCTTCAATCACACCCTGATAACCGATCTCGGCCCGCTTGAGAACCTGGAAAATCTTGAATACCTTCGTTTCAGCAACACCGCCATCAGCAGCCTTGAACCCCTCGAGCATCATATCAATCTTCGAGAACTGAGCTTCAACGACACCATGATCAATACCCTCGAGCCGCTCGCATCGCTCCCGGAGCTCGAAGAGGTCTGCTTTGCCGGAACACCCGTAACCTCACTCAGGCCCCTGATGGAGCTCGAATACCTTGAAAAAATAGAACTTTCGACACATCAGATTCCCTCTGACGAACTGGAAGAATTCCTGGAAATGCATCCCGATTGTGAAGTCGTGATAAGAAAATGACCTCCTGCGATATCCCGCTCATCAAACAAAAAAAAGCTGCCGTGTCATCGACACGGCAGCTTTTTTTATGCACAGGAGCAAAGAGAAAGAGAACAGGCTACAGAAACACGGAGAGCAGAATACCCGCAGCAACGGCCGAACCGATCACACCGGCTACGTTTGGCCCCATAGCGTGCATAAGCAGGAAGTTATGCGGATCCGAATCAAGACCGACCTTGTTGGAAACCCTTGCGGCCATCGGTACCGCGGAAACACCGGCAGAACCGATCAGCGGATTGATTTTCTGCTTCAGAAACAGGTTCATGAACTTGGCCATCAACAAGCCGGCCGCTGTACCGAATGAGAAAGCGATCAAACCAAGTATGATAATGCCAAGCGTTTCGAGATTGAGAAATTTCTCGGCGGAAAGCTTGCTGCCGACACCGAGACCGAGAAATATCGTCACAATATTGATCAATGCGTTCTGGGTCGTATCACTCAGCCGGTCAACAACGCCACATTCCTTCATCAGGTTGCCGAACATCAGAAAACCGATCAGGGGAGCTGCTGAAGGCAGGAGAAGCGCGCAAAGAATGATGACAATGACCGGAAAAAGGATTTTCTCGCGTTTCGAGACATAACGGAGCTGCGTCATCTTGATCTTTCTCTCGTTTTCCGAAGTAAACAGCTTCATGATAGGAGGCTGGATAATCGGCACGAGCGCCATATAGGAATAGGCTGCAACAGCTATACTGCCAAGCAGGTGCGGACTCAGACGCGAAGCGAGAAAAATTGACGTGGGGCCGTCGGCACCTCCGATGATACCGATAGATGCGGCATCCTTCATTGAAAACTCGATCCCGGGCACATACTGGGAAAGGAGAAGTGCGCCGATCAGCGTCGAAAAAATACCGAACTGGGCTGCACCGCCAAGAAGAGCTGTTTTGGGGTTGGCGATCATGGGCCCGAAATCGGTCATCGCGCCGACGCCCATAAAAATAATCAGAGGAAACACCCCTGTTTCAATACCGACATCGTAGACATAGCGAAGAATTCCCCCCTCGTCGTTGATGTAGGCAAGAGGAATATTCGACAGAACCGCACCCATGCCAATCGGGATGAGGAGCAACGGCTCAAAGCCTTTGGCAATACCAAGATAAATCAGCAGAGCCCCGACGGTAATCATCAGAAGGCGCCCGAAACCCTCTGTCCAGGTGAGGCGATTGTCATGAATCAGTGCATAAATACCGGTGCTTTCAGCAAGGTTCTTAAACACCTTTTGCATCGAGAGCCCTTCTGCACCGGCGGCATCACCCTGGGAACTGACGAGCAATGGCTGTTTTTCGATACTGATGAGTTGTGTTCCGGCAGGCACATGCACATATTTTGAATACAGTGATGGATGAATGTAGGTTACATGTCCGGTAACACCCGCTGATATGGATATCTTGTTATGTTTTTCATCAGAGAACAAACCGAGAAAATCGCCGACATGGACTTCGTCACCGATCCGCAACGTCCGGCTGTCGCGAACAGGCACTTTTACCAGCTCCAGATCCTGCGGAACCGTCAAAGTCACTGTTTCACCATCGGACTCAAAAAAACCTTCAGCATACACCGTTGTACTCAGGCACAAGACAGCCATAAGAGCAAAAAGAAACGTACGCATATAATTCATGGTAGATTGATCATGATAAAATCTTGGAATAAAGGATGTCTCCCCGCTCAGAAAGCCGGGAGACACCAGATTGCTTAACCTAACCGATATACATCAACACATCGCCCGATGCGACGGCATCGCCGCTTGACACCTCTATGGAAATGACCTTTCCCGATTTCGGAGCTTTGACAGGCGACTCCATTTTCATGGCCTCGATCACCAGAACATCATCGCCCTCGTTGACCATATCGCCGACTTCAACCTCGATAGCGATAACGGTTCCCGGCATGGCTGATTCAACAGGTGTACCCTCCCCGGAAGATGCTGCAGGAGCTGCCGCCGGTGCAGCCGGAGCAATAGACTGAACGGCACCGGTACCTTCTGCAACGGTCACATTATAGGCGCGGCCATCGACCGTGACCGTATAGTTGCCGCTCGAGGATTTCGAACCGGAGGATGCGGGAGCGGGAGAAGAGGCTTTCGGTGCTGCCTTTTTGGCAGCATCGGCTTCCACATCAGCCTTGTAACGAATACCGAGAGGTGCATCTCCCTTAAGAAAGGCAATACCTTTAGCTCCGCAGGTAGCCGAAATAAAAATATTCTCTTCGGTAACCGGCAGGCCCTCTTTCTCGATAATTTTCTTGTTGTATTCGATGCCCAGTTCAGGGTTGCGGTCGTTGATATCATGCACATCCTCGGTTGTCGGTTCCAGCCCGAGCTGCTGTGAAGCAAGTTTGACAATTTCAGGATCCGGTTCTGCAGGGGTCCTGCCGAAATAGCCGAGAACCATCTTGCCGTAACTGTCGGTAATTTTCTTCCATGGTCCCTGAACAGTATTGGCAAATGCCTGCTGGAAATAAAACTGGGATACCGGAGTCACCGAGGAGCCATAACCGCCTTTTGCGACGACTTCGCGCATATTCCTGATCACTTCGGGGAAAAGATGCAGAGAGTTGTTGTCGCGCATCATCTGGGTATTGGCTGTCAGGGCGCCGCCGGGCATCGGCGAAAACGGAATGACTGGATTGACCTCTTTTGCTTCAGGAGGCATATAGTATTTATCCATATGATCGATAAACATCGCTTCGACCTCCATGATTTTCTCATGATCGATGTCGAGGGTGTAATCGGTTCCACGAAGCCTGTGCCACATGGTAAGAATGTCAACTTCCGCAGTGCCTCCGCTTACAGGGGCCATGGCAAGATCGATGATATCGGCACCGGCTTCAATGGCGGCAAAGTTACAGGCAACACCCATGCCGGCGGTATCGTGGGTATGAAACTCGATGACCGTTCCTTCCGGAAGCATCTTTCTGGCACCCTTGATCGACTCATAGACAACGGCAGGAGTGGTTGTTCCTGAAGCATCCTTGAAAGCGACACTGTCGTAGGGAATACCGGCATCGAGAATCTCTTTCAGCTTGTCCAGATAGAACTGGGGCGTATGGCAATATTCCTCGTTGAGACCGGGAGGCAGCCCCATCAGGGCGATAACGACCTGATGCTTCAGGCCGGCATTATGAATGCACTGTCCTGAAAAGGCGATATTACGTACGTCCATCAGAGCATCGAAGTTTCTGATCGTTGTGATGCCGTGCTTCTTGAACATACGGGCATGAAGATCGATGATATCGCGGGACTGTGAGACAAGACCAACGACATTGGCTCCTCTTGAGAGCGTCTGAAGGTTGATATCCGGCCCGACAACCTTGCGGGCTCTGTCCATCATCTCAAAAGCGTCCTCCTGGCAGTAGAAATAAAGGCTCTGAAAACGGGCCCCTCCTCCGATTTCGAAATTATCGGTCCCGGCATTGACTGCGGCCTCAAGAACAGGCAGAAAATCGTCAGTTTTTACCCTTGCTCCATAACAGGACTGAAACCCGTCACGGAAGGACACATCCATAAACTTTATTTTTTTCATAACATTTCCGGTTTCTATTATGCGTTGTTTCGAATTGAATGGCCGCTCATGACAGAATAAGTCAGCGGCTCATATGAGCATGAACAGCAGCTGATATCACTGCAGTCAATCGAGAAGAGTCCTCTGCAGGAGCAGGAGCAGCAGACCTGGCTTTTTTCGCATTCTTCTTTCTTCGCTTTTCAGCCTCTGCATCCAGAAGCGCCTTCTGCTCTCTTGCCGCATAATCCTTCATGAAAAACGACATCGATACAATCAGAAAATTCAGAAGCAGCAGAAAAAGAAAGACAACGACCATTCCTACTGCAAGCAGTATAAGACCATCATAAATCATGACATTTGATCTTGAATTGTGAAAAACAGAACCACTGGCATATCGACACCTATCCTTCCTTGAAAGCCTTGTCTTTTGAGCTCTGCTTGACGAGCAGGACAGGAATATTAACTGCGTGAAAAACCGCTTCGGCAACACTGCCCATAAGAATACGGTTCAGCCCTGTTCTGCCGTGCGACCCCATAATCAGCATATCGGCACCCCATGCAGACGTCTGATCGATAATCACATCATAGGGATTGCCGCGAACAATAAGCACTTCGGCTGAAAGGCCCTGCTTTTTCTCATGCATCAGCAGCTGGCGGAACTCCTCGGTAACGACATCGTCTTTTTCCTGACGGGGAACGACACCGTAGCTATAAGCTGTCTTCTCTGCAATGTTTTCAGGCTGCATAATATGCAGAAAACGCACATGAGCACCCGTTTTACGACCGAGCTCGATCGCATAGCGAACCGCTTTATCCGAAGTTTTAGAATAATCGGTCGGACAAAGGATTTTTGATAACTGTATCATGAAAGGCGCTGAATTTGCTGGTTGTGGTAATCAATAGGAAAAAATTCCAACAAGCAACGAATTTACAACATTTTTCAGGATAAAACCACAGCTCATCCGTATGGCGAACAATCAAATCAATGAAAGCCGACAGTTACCATCCAGGTAAAGCTCACTCCGGGAAGCAACAGCAAAAGAATTCGTCAATTTTTCATAGTTTTCAGGAAACAGCTTCCCCATAATGCACACTCAATCATCCCGGACATGCTTTTCACCGCACTGCAGAATCCCGGCTCTTATCGACATGATGTCACGTCGGTGACATGCATCGAAACGCATATTTCCATGGTGTTTCTCACCGGAAAATATGCCTACAAAGTCAAAAAACCGGTCAATCTCGGATTTCTTGATTTTTCGACGCTCAAGCAAAGGAAACGGCTCTGCCATGAGGAACTGAGGCTCAACAGAAGGCTCTGCCCTGAAATCTATCTCGGAGTCGTTGCCATTACCGAAGAGAATGGCGCGGTCACGGTTGAGGGGAATGGGCATATTGTGGAATATGCGGTCAAGATGCTCCAGTTCGACCGTTCACAGGAGCTTGACCTTCTTCTGAAGAAAAACAGGCTGACGTTCCTGCATATAGATTTGATCAGCACCATTGTCGCGGAATTTCATCAGGCTCTTACCCCCTCACCGCCAGAGTCACCTTATGGCGCCCCGGCACTGATCCTCAAAACAGTGCTCAACAACTTCTCCAGAATAGAAACTGAAAGCTGCTCCGATGATGAACGACTGAAGCTTGAACGATTGAAAACATGGACTGCCGGAGCCCACAGCAGACTCTCCACGATGTTTGATGAGCGAAAGCGCCGCGGATTCATCCGGCAGTGCCATGGAGATATGCATACAGGCAATATGGTCCTGCGAAACAGCGGGATATGCATTTTCGACTGCATAGAATTCAATCCGGAACTGAGCGTTATCGATCTTTTCAGCGAAATAGCTTTTTTCATCATGGACCTTGAACACCGAAGCCACCCCGAACTCGCGTGGAGATTTCTCAACGCCTATCTCTCGGTCACCGGAGATTACGATGGGCTGAAGCTGCTCAGGTTCTATTGCGTCTACCGTGCAATGGTTCGGGCAAAAGTAACCGCGATCAGGCTCCGGCAGGAACATGAGCCCCGTGAAAAAAAGCTGACACATAAAGAGCACCTGTCATTTGTCGCCCTTGCAGAACGCTATACCGATGCGCGGCAACCAGTCCTGATAATGACCAGAGGCGTTTCAGGCAGCGGAAAAACAACGCTTGCATCAACGCTTGCAGGCTTGCTTCCTGCGGTCCACTGCCGGTCCGACATCGAACGAAAAAGGCTCTTCGGCCTGAAAGCCGGGGACAGAAGCAGGGAGCATGAAAAAACAACCATGTACTCGGAAGCATCAACCCGACAGACCTATGCGCGGCTGCTCGAAATCGCAAGGACAAGCCTTGGCGCGCAATATAATGTTATCGTCGACGCGACGTTCATGACCGGGGACTCGAGAAAACCGTTTTTTCGACTGGCAAAGGAAAAACAATGCCCGGTCGTCATGCTGAACTGTACAGCACCGATTGCAACACTTGAAGCAAGGGTCGTCGAGCGGTCCGTCAAAGGCTCTGATGCCTCCGAAGCCGGTATCGAGGTCCTGCATAAACAGCTCTCAGAGCAGGACAGCCTCTCCCGGAAGGAAGAGGCTGTTACCATAACGGTTGATACAACACAAGCACATGCTGTCGACAATGCACTGCAGACAATCAGGCAAAAATGCAGCTGATCACAGCTCTACGCCAAAAATGACTCTGGCAGCCATCCCGGCAACAAAGCTCAGCAGTGCAACTCCGAAACTCAACCCTACCATCTCGAGAAATCGTGTCCTGAAATTGACATCCTGAGCGACAGAGACATAGAAGTTAAACACAGCAATGATCGTTACCGCTCCGGCAAATGCCAGAGCAAGAGCGACATACAGCGATGAAACCAGGAGAAACGGCGCGATAAGAACAACAACCGTCATGATATAGGCAAGACCGGTATAGAATGCCGCCCTCAGGGGGCTTTTCGTTCCTGCGTCCGCCTTGGTGGACAGATATTCCGATGCCGCCATGGACAGCGCGGCGGCAAAACCGGTAATAACCCCGGTCAATGCAACATAGCGGCTGTTTTGAAGGGCAAAGGTCAAGCCTGCCAGAACCCCCATCAGCTCGACAAGAGCATCGTTGAGCCCGAGAACGACCGAGCCGGTATAACGCAGCCGCTCTTCATCAAGCATCGACAGCAATGCCTGCTCATGCTCCTCCTCGTCCTGCACGATACTGCGGGCCTCATGAAAGGAGTCCGGAAGCTCGCGGTAAGCGCCATAGGCAAACTTTTCAGCTTTCTCCATGAGCTTCAGGCCGAAGGTAAGACCGAGCAGGGAACTGATCATGGTATAGAACCAGATCCTGAAGCGCCCCGGATCGACATCCTTGCGGGTATAGGATTTCCAGACATTGTAATGCCGAAGTTCATCATCGGCAATCTGGGTGAGAATGCGGCGATTTCTGACTCCTGTGGTCCGGCCTGCAAGGATCTTGTAAATGTAATGTTCTGTGAGCTCATTTTTCTGAAACCCGAGCACATCAGAGGCGGAAATACCCTTGAATCCTTTCACGTAATGTAGAGCAATCAAATGTTAACAAAATTCATTCCCCGAATCAGGATTTCGACGATCGTGTTGCAGCCTCGATAAGCTCGTTCATTCTTGCCACGAAGTCAACAGAACTGTCAAGATTACCTTCGAGAAGCAGCGCCCCCTCATAGAGCTGCTCTGCAACGGTCCGGATCACAGGATCCTGTTCATTCAGCATACTCAGTGATGCAAGATTTTTGATAATGGGATGGGAAGGATTGACTTCAAGGATTTTTTTGGCTGAAGCGGCATCCTTGTTCATCATTTTCAGCATTTTTTCGACCTGGCTGTCCATTGCTTCGCTTCCCCCGACCAATGTTGCAGGAGAGTTGACAAGGCGATGGGATTCCACCACATTCTCAACCCTGTCGCCCAGAGTTTCCCTGAAAATCTTCAGGAGTGACTCGATCAGGGCACCTGATACCGCTTCTTTCTCCTCTTCGTCAGCAACAGAAAAATCGATATCGGCTTTTTCAATTGATTTCAGTGGCAGCTTCTCATACTCATTGATCGACGGAATGACAAAAACATCGACCGGATCGGTCAGCAGCAGCACCTCGACCCCCTTCTTCTGGAAATATTCAAGATTCGGCTGCGACAGAAGCTGCCTGCGACTCTCGCCGGACAGATAGTAAATCTCTTTCTGACCTTCTCCCATCCTCTCGACATATTCCTTCAGAGTCACATACCCGCCCTCTTCCGTTCTGGTGCTTTCAAAACGAAGCAGTTCGATGAGTTTTTCACGGTTCGCGAAATCGGTATTGAGACCGATTTTGATCACGGGACCGAATGCCTTGTAGAACTGACGGAACTTCTCCGGCTGTTCGGATGCCAGGGATTCGAACCATGAGATGATCTTGCCGGTAAGAATCTGGCGGATTTTTGACATCACCGGACTGGACTGAACAACTTCCCGCGACACATTGAGCGGCAGATCTTCGGTATCAACAACTCCGGTGATAAAGCGAAGGTACTCGGGAAGCAGGTCTTTGCATTCATGCTGGATAAGCACTTTGCGGACATAGAGCTGAGGACCGTGGTTCTCGAGCGCCCCCTGCTGATAGAGCATATCCATCGGAGCTTCCTTCGGCAGAAAAAGCAGCGCCTTGAAACTCACAACACCTTCAATAGAGATGTGCAGATAATCGAGCGGGTCCTGAAAATCGACGGACACAAATTTATAGAACTCATTGACCTCCTCGTCTTTCAGCTCGCTTTTCGACTTCTGCCAGAGCGCCGAGACGCTGTTCAGCTTTTTGCCGTCAAGATAGATCGGGTAATCGACAAAATTCGAATATTTCCTGATAATGTTCTCGATGCGGTACTCTTCGGCAAATTCTGCGGAGGCCTCCTTGAGCGTAAAAGAAATACGGGTACCGCGCTCTGCCCGTTCGATTTTTTCGATCGTATAGGTCCCCTCACCGTTTGAACGCCACCGGCAGGCTTCCCCTCCTTCCGAAAGGGTCTCCACCGTCACTTCATCGGTCACCATAAAAACAGAGTAGAACCCGACGCCGAACTGCCCTATGAGATTGGCATCGAGCTGACCGCCTGACTGCTGCTCTTTCATCGCCTGAAGGAAACCGAGCGTTCCGGACTTTGCCACCGTCCCGAGGTTCGCTATGAGTTCTTCTTCCGTCATGCCGACGCCGTTGTCTTCGATAACAAAGGAGCGTTTCTCCTTGTCGACTGAAATAGAGATTTTGAGTTCCTCTTCATCACCTGCCTGACCGCTTCCTGTCAACCGGGCAAAGCGAACCTTGCTCATTGCATCGGAAGCATTGGAAACAAGCTCTCGCAGAAAAATCTCGGGATGCGTATACAGCGAATGAACAATAAGGTTCAACAGCTGTTTCATCTCAGCTTTATATTCAAATTCCTGGATATTGGAAGGGGTGGTATCGCTCATAATGCTCTAACGATCTTAAGTTTGCAATTGACTGGGAAATCCGTCAAAGCCTTTCAGAAGCAATCGCAGCGGTCGAATGTTCCGCTGAACCTGCCATTGAAAGACGAGACGAAATCGAGTAAAGACGAAGTGAATTTAAGAGAGAGAAGACAATATAGCAAGTGCCAGCCGGCTCTTCTGCGGCTAAGCAAAAAAAAATAAAAAACCACCCGTGATGCCCCCCTCAAGAATCACCACAGGCGGTCAGATGCGAGACAACACACATCGCAACAATAAATTTCAAAAAAAACGCAGGATTTCAGCAAAGCATTGCAGCTGAACAGACCGAAAAAAAAATAAGCGTCGCGTCAGCAGTGAGCAAAACCGTCACTGCGCCTCGTCCGAAGCCTCCTGCTCAGCCTCATACTTCTTCCTTCCGTTACCGTTTTCGTTATGACCGTTGCCATTGAAACCGTTTCCGTAATTTGAAGAGAGATTGAGCATCCGTTTACGATCGCTATCGATAACGACAAGAAACGTACAGCCGACAAGCCCGGTCGGCGTCGTAATGCCTTTGGATCCGGCAAATCCGGATGCAGCACCGGCAAGAACACCCGCAGGTCCGTTGATAAGACCGGAGACTACCGGAGAGAGAGAAAAACCTTTCCCTTTCGAGTCTACGCCCATGGCATAGGATATTCCCTGGGGAATGGTCACAAGGGTCACATTGTATCCCCGTAAATCCCGACGGTCCTCGATATAGCGGGTAGCATCGTAAATCAGTGTCGGCACATCGACCTCATCCCCTTTATGTTTTTTGCTCTGAATGGTTATCGATCCGACGAGCTCACCTTCAGCCTGCCCTGAAAAATCAAAATATATCCCCCGCTTCCCGGGACTCTCTCTCAGCGGCACATTCGAGCCGTTATAGACAATTTTGGTAGCATTGCTTTCCCCGGTCTCAACCTCGCGGACGGCAACAGGGAAAAGATTGTTGGCGAGGATCGGAATCCCGTTGACCTGAGCGGGCCTGCCCATGAAATTAAAGAGTGTCGGCCCAAGAACAGGAGCCCCGATGGTACCGGGCATATAGGGAGCAGGATCAGAAGACTCAAAAGTAAAGCTATGATTAAAACCCTCGATTATTGCACCACCGGCAGCCTGTGCCATACCTTGTGCCTGGGAGGTTGAAATCGCAGTCGCAGTCCCTGCTTCAGATACGGCATTTCCATTAGACTCGGCTATAGACTGAGCATCAAGGGGATTTGCTGAAAACAACAGAGCGAATAAAGCAACAAATATCTGACGCTTCATTTAGACCTCCCTTAAAATTAATTCAACATACATTGAATAAGACCCATCAGGCAGGCTTTATGCCTGCCTGATGGACTTAACGAAATCAGACCAATAGTACAGCACAATTACCATGGCCAGGCACCAGCCTTAGCCGATGTTTTTTCATAATGACCAGAATCATAACCGGGCTGCTGTTTCCAGAAATCAGCAAACGCACCGCCATCAATAGACACCTGGCCATGAGCGTCATTGATTGTCGAAACAAAGGATTCCTGGAACGTAACGGCATAGGCGTCAGCTCCATCCTGGAACGCACCGCTATAACCCCTGGCGCCAATTTCAAGGTCACCACCTGCTCCAGCAAAATCTGGTGCAACACTGCCTTCAAATTCAGCGTCCAAAAAAGCCCAGGTGTCATCATTATTATCCCAATGGATACCTTCCATCTCATTTGAAGCCTGAACACTGAACGAACCACTTACTGAGCCAGTATTGTACTCGGACACATTATTGTCTGAATAATTATCCTGAGCAGATGTGCCAGCACCAAAAGAACCAGTCACCCAGGAATAATTTGCTGTTGCAGGGACAATACTCGGCAAATCCGGGTCTTCCCAAGGAAAAGCGAATGCAGTTGAACCCATACCAATTGCTAAAGCTGTAGCAGCTGCTGCAATAATCATCTTTTTCATAATCTGGTCCCCCCAAATTTTGATTGAAAAAAGAAGTAACGATTGTGAAAGAACATCAAGAAAAACGAAAAAAACGAAATAGGAACTCTACAAAACCCTGACAACGCATAGACAATGCAAGACCATCCGAATCAGAATGATTCTGAGCGTGATCAGTCGTTATCGTGCTGATGCCAGTCGGGCAGAGTAAAATATGAGATGGGATACAGGAGGTCCCTGATCGCTGTAGTTCCTGAGAACCATAGCGTCATGTGAACCGTTCAGCGGAGGTAGACAACCCCGATATTCTTTTGAAGCAAGGTCGGCAAGCGCGTCTGCAGAGCGGATCTGTGACGCGAAATCACTGTAGAAAGAAACAGGAACTTTCATGGTTTAGCCCCCCCCAGAGCATGCGCATAAAACATTTTCCTGATAAGGATCAATCGACAGGCAGCGTTTAAGGAATCATACACAACTACCCGCCATTCAGCTAAAATTTAATACTCATGGCAGGATTAATCAAATCAAATCCTTTTTTTCTCATTTTTTCACGCCGGAATTGAGTACAAAAAAACTTAACGCCTCCTGAGTTTTTTCCGTGCAGCCAGTTCTCCCTCGTAGAGGCGTTTAACGCCGTCGCCAAGAGCCTTTTCAATATCCCGTATATTCGATACAAGACGTTCCAGGCCGGGAAGCTCAACAGAAGCAGCCTGGTCAGACCCCCACATGGCGCGGTCGAGGGTGACATGACGCTCGATAAAGGTTGCCCCGAGAGCCACTGCCGCCCAGGTAGTCGCCAGACCGACCTCATGGCCGGAATACCCGACAGGAATGCCGGGATACATCTCCTGCAGCGAATGAATCATGCGCAGGTTCAGCTCCTCTACCGGGCAGGGATAAGTGGAATTCGAGTGGGCCAGCAGCAGATTATCCTGCCCTATTGCATCGATCGTGCCGGTAATCTCCTCAATGGTCGACATCCCTGTCGAAAGAATCAGCGGACGGCCGGTCCGGCGGGTTGTCTTCAGAAGAGGCAGATCGGTCAGGGATGCTGAAGCCGCCTTGTAACAGGGAGGATGAAACTGCTCCATAAAGGAAACGGCTTCCTCGTCCCAGCAGGATGCAAACCAGAGAATACCTTTCTCGCGACAGTATGCGTCTATTTCGCAATACTCCGCCTCGCCGAACTCCACCCTGTAGCGATAATCAATGTATTTCATTCTCCCCCATGGAGTATCACGCTCAATATCGCGCTGCTCTTTCGGCACACAAAGTTCAGGCGTCCGCTTCTGAAATTTGACTGCATCGCATCCGGCCGCTGCAGCACCGTCGATCAACTGACGGGCGATATCAAGCGAACCGTTATGGTTGATGCCTATTTCAGCAATCACAAAAACCGGGTGTCCCGCTCCTACAGGATGCCCCCCGAGAATAATATCTGTCATAAAAAAGTCGAAAAATGAAAAAAACACCAACCTGATGTTGCCGGGCAACAATCAGGAAGACTCCCTCATACTGATAATCCATTCGGCAAATTCACGAAATGCCCCGTCTCCACCAGATGCCTCGCAAACATAGTGCACATAAGGACGAACAAAACGGGTTGCATCACCGGGGCATGCAGTCAGACCTTCCCGCGATATTGCCTCCATGACTGGAGCATCATTGATATCATCTCCGATATAGGCCAGCTCGTCAAGCCTGAAACCTGTTTCAAAAAGCACATCTTCCAGCTTCGAAAGCTTGTCCTGAACACCAAGATAAAGATATTCAATACCCAGCTTTTCAGCTCTTTTTTTCAGATTCGGAGATACTTCCCCTGTCATGATGCCGGTCTGAACAGATACCGCAAGAAGACGCTCCACCCCCATTCCATCACGAATGGAATACCGCTTGAACTCCTCGCCCCGTTCGGAATAAAACACTCCGTTGTCGGTAAAAACACCGTCGTTATCTGAAATCACCATTTTTATCTTTCGGGCCCTGTCACGAATAACCTCACCGGACAATGTCAGCATAGCAGCTTTTGCTCCATCAAAGTAGTAAAACAAAATAAATCGAGGGCAAATATAGAACTTTTTACCATACTTCCCTGCACCGGAAGCCTTCTCCAAAGAGCCCGGCAAAAGAAACCAACACACTGTCCACAAGTTATCAACATTCTATCCACAACCGCACACCTGCAGATTACAGGCAGAAGACGCGCAGACAGTCAACCCGTCAGATGACAGAATAAATTCCACTAAATAAAATAAATACAATACCTTATCAGGAATAACACTCCAGCACCATACTCAACATACAGCCGCGAAGTAATGCAATAAAATGAGCCAATACCATGCAAGCCGGAAAGTTTTCAACACTCTCTTACGACCGGAAGACGTAAAATGTTTCCAGAAGCATAGTTCCTGTCCTTCAACAAAGAAGAGGTCGAACTGAAATGACATGCAGGGCACTGACAGGCCATCATCAAAACAGGATATGGAATAAGTGATGTATTTCCTGGAAGAGCGTCAATCACGTCGAAACAATCAAAAAAAATATAAAACCAAATTGTGCCTTATTTTTTTAGATTCACATTAATGTAAACCTGAATAGTCTCGGCAAAAAAATCTCAAGAACATCACTGTCCTGCCGGGCTCAATATAAAAAGGAGCAGAACCGTGCATTTCACCACAAATCTCTCTGAAATAGAAGCGATGCTTCGAGAAGATGTCCCGTATTTCGACCTGACAAGCAGAATCATGAACCTCGAAACGATCGATGCGGAAATTCTTTTTACACCAAAGACCGACATTACCGTCTGCGGCACCGAAGAAGCCGAAAAAATCATGACGATGCTTGGAGCCGAAACATCCATACTGAAAAAAACCGGAGATAAAGCATCTTCAGGCCAGACCGTGTTCAGAGCCTATGGTAATGCAGAACAGCTGCATATGGGATGGAAAGTCGTACAGAATATACTTGAACACTTTTCTGCCATCTCCACACGAACCAGCGCCATGGTAGACGGAGCGAACAGAGGCAAACCCCGTACCGAGGTCTGCGGAACGAGAAAACATCTGCCGGGCATCAAACATCTGTCCCTCAAAGCACTCTGTGCGGGCGGAGGCTATCCTCACCGCCTTGGCATATCCGATTCGGTCCTTATTTTTTCAAATCATTATGACCTGCTGGGAGGAATAGAAGCTGTCTGCCGCGAACTGCCTGAAATCCGGTCGAAATGCCCCGAAAAAAAAGTTGCGGTCGAAGTTGAAAGCCTCGATCATGCTCTCATGACCGCTCAGGCAGGAGCTGATATCATTCAGCTTGACAAACTCAAACCTGAAGCTGTCAAAAAGATAGTTGATACGGTTAAATCATCACACAAACATATTGTCATTGCGGCTGCAGGCGGTGTTAACGACTCTAATGCAGAAGCCTATGCCGCAGCAGGAGCCGATGTTCTTGTGAGTTCATGGATGTATTTCGGCAAACCTGTCGACTACAAGGTCGTCGTGAGAAAGGTGTAAATAAGGAAACAGGCGCCATTGCCGCCAAAAGAAGAAACAACAAAAGAATGAGCGCCTTCAAAAAAAAACCTGCCCCGAAAGTCTATCCGGGGCAGGCTGAACGGAGAAAAACAACAATCATTACATCTGATACAACAAAAACATCGCTCAGATGGTTCTCTGAAATGCACTGAAAGACAAAATTTCTTTCTCTGTAAACGATTCCGCTGTAATATTCTGCAACGTCTTACCGGCCCTGAAAGACCTGGCTTTCCACAAGCATCCTGCTTCAGTCATGATGGATAAAACATCTTCATGAAGATGGTAGGGTTTCAGGAGGGTCGTGCGAATCTCTCCGCCATCTTCCCGCCGCTTAACAAGACGCAGGGAATGCATGAGAGCATCGAGCATCTCATGCGTAAACACCTTGCCGCAGATCATCCTCTGCTTCTCATAATCAAGAGGCGCTTTCAGGTCCAAAGCGACATAATCAGCAAGCCCCTCCAGCAGAATCGCCTCAAGCATATCGGGAAAGGTCCCGTTGGTATCGATTTTAACGGCAAGCCCGAGCTCGCGAACCCAGCGCAGCAGTCCGGGAAGAAGCCCATGCATAAGAGGTTCTCCCCCGGTCACGACAACAGCGTCGAGAAGCGCCCGATTATCAACAAGCCATGTCACGATAGCTTCAACATCTTCCTCCCCGTATCGCCGAATACTTTCGGGGAGCACCAGCTCCGGATTATGGCAGTAGATACACCTCAGGTTGCACCCTGCAGTGTAGATCACCGCAGAGATTTTTCCGGGATAATCAATGAAACTCTGCTTAAGAAAACCACCGACAGCCACGCCATCAAGCGCCGATATGCCCCTCGAAACAAGTAAAGAACGATTACCATTATTCATACCGTCGCCACCTCCCGGATCACATACTCTTTTCTATCGAGAAACTCGGCCTGTTTACCTGCGTTCCACTGTCCGACTGGTCGAAGGTAACCGACAATACGGGAAAAAACCAGACATGCCGTACTCTTGCCTTCTTCACGACAGAGCGGGCACTCATGATGTTCGCCTGCAAGATAGCCATGGACAGGGCAGATGCTGAAGGTAGGAGTGAGGGTAAAATACGGCATGCGGAAATGCGTTGTCATCATTTGCACAAGCCGTCTGGCTGAAACGGCAGGAAGACCGCTTTCACCGAGAAACGCATGAAACACCGTCCCGCCGGTATAGCGTGTCTGCACGTCATCCTGGTGGCGCAATGCCTCAAAAAGATCATCAGTATAATTGACCGGCAGCTGCGAAGAGTTCGTATAATATGGCTCACTTCCTTCGCGGAAGGCAGCTTCGTTGGCAGTGATGATATCGCAATACCGGCCTTTGTCGATCCTGGCCAGTCGATAGGAGGTCCCTTCAGCAGGAGTTGCTTCAAGATTATAGCTCTGTCCGGTCTCTTCCTGAAACAAAGCAAGTTGTCCCCGCATGAAATCAAGCACCCGAAGCGCGAACGAACGGCCTTCATCATCACCGAGAGAACAGCCGAGAAAATTGAGGCAGCACTCGTTCATCCCTACAAGGCCGATCGTCGAGAAATGATTATCCCAGTACCTGCCGTTTTTTTCATACAGATGGCGCAGATAAAACCTCGAATATGGATACAGGCCCTGATCGGTAAGCCGCTCGATCACCTTGCGTTTGATCTCGAGGCTTTGGCGGGCAAGCTCCATCACTCTCGACAGACGCGAGAAAAAATCGTCTTCAGATTCCGCAAGGTATCCGATCTGCGGCAGATTGAGGGTCACGACGCCGATCGAGCCGGTCAGCGGGTCTGAACCGAACAACCCTCCTCCCCTGCTCTGCAGTTCGCGCTTATCCAGCCGCAACCGGCAGCACATACTGCGAACATCATCGGGATTCATGTCGGAGTTGACGAAATTCGAAAAGTACGGAATGCCATAGCGCGCCGTCATCTCCCAGATCCCCTCATAGACAGGGTTTTCCCAGTCAAAATCCGGAGTAATGTTGTAGGTAGGAATAGGAAATGAAAAAACCGATCCATTGGCGTCCCCTTCAAGCATAACCGCAGCAAAAGCTCGATTGAACATATCCATTTCAAACTGAAAATCTCCATAGACCTCATCCTGCTGCTCCCCTCCGATAATTACCTGACGATGCTTCATACTCCCGGGCACCCTGAGATCGAGGGTTATATTGGTAAACGGCGTCTGGAAGCCAACCCTGGTCGGAACATTCATGTTGAAAAAAAATTCCTGCAGACACTGCCTGACCTGCCTTTCATCGAGCCCGTCATAACGGATGAACGGCGCCAGCCAGGTATCGAAACCCGAAAAGGCCTGAGCTCCAGCCGCTTCGCCCTGCATGGTATAAAAGAAATTCACGATCTGGCCGAGAGCGGTTCTCAAATGCCGGGCAGGTGCGCTGGTCGTATGTTCATCGACGCCTCTGAAGCCAGACAGCAGCAGGTCCTCGAGATCCCACCCGACGCAATATACGCTCAGCGATCCCAGATCATGAATATGCATCCGTCCCTCCTTGTGAGCATCGGCGATCCCGGACGGGTAGATCTCATGAAGCCAGTACTGGGAACTCACGATTCCGGAAATATGATGGTTGAGTCCCTGCAGCGAGTAGCTGAGATTGGCGTTTTCCTTCACCCTCCAGTCTTTGAGATGGAGATAGTCATCGACAAGATCGATATTCGAGAAAATCTCCTGCGTATGACGCAGGGAGCTGTGCTGATGCCGATAGACGATATATGCCTTGGCTGCAGTTAACTCCCGGCTCTCGAAAAGCAGCATCTCGACAAGGTCCTGAATCTGTTCGACAGAAGCAATGCGCCCGGGATACTCAGCAGCCAGTCGCCCGACAACACGGTCGGCAAGCATTGCGGCGCAGGCTCTGTCGGGTTTGTTGACCGAGCGCAGGGCACGGAAAATGGCAAAGGTAATTTTTTCACGGTCAAACGGCACAATCGTCCCGTCTCGCTTGATGACTCGCGCATCATCACATAGCTGGAGGTTGTTCATCATGATAGAAGCTGTTAGGGTTGTTGTCGGACCGACACTGATTACCCTGCGCTATACAACATGATGAAAGGATGAGAACAGAAAGGAAGGAAAAAAAGAAAAAGACAGAGTCCGGACTCACTCCTGACACATGCCTTGTAACGCGAAAGCACAGGTCGATACTAAAAAAAAGAAAACAGGACAGGTCTCCTGGCTTGATCCCATCTGCAGCGCCTTCCCACGCCGGATTGCCGGCACAGTGGCACAATGCTGCAGAAACAGTTCAGGACTTACAGTTGCGCGTCAGCTCACGATTCACACGTGATTCCCTATTAAACCCCTTTTACGGGGTACCCTGCTTCCCCAATACAAAAAAGAACACGACAGGAATGTATACTATTTAACCAACTCTGACAAGTATACCGATCGCAAGCAGTCAACCCGGACCATCCAACGTCAATCCCGTCGCGACCGGCAGGGTTATTGCCGTGTACGTCATTGTTTCTGCTCGGCAATAAGCATCTCGCGAATCTTCATGAGCTCCTCCCTGCGTTCAGGACTTGTTTCGGGATAGGACATATTCAATGAACGAAAGGTGTCCGCTATAATGGAAGAAACAATAAGACGGGCGTTCTTCTTGTCATCGGCTGGAACGATATACCATGGCGCCCTTTTCGTGCTGGTGGCGCTCAAACAGGCTTCATATGCCTCCATATACCGGTCCCAGTGTTTGCGTTCTTCGATATCGGCAATACTGAACTTCCAGTTTTTTTCCGGCTCGTCGATCCGGTCGAGAAAACGCAGACGCTGCTCCTCCCTGGAAAGATGAAGAAAGAACTTGACAATACGCGTGCCGTTATGATAGAGATGATGCTCCATGTTATTGATGGACAGATAACGGCTTTTCCATACATCATTGCCGTTGAGCAGGTCCTCGGGAATTTTCTGGCCGCTGAGAATCTCCGGATGAACCCGGACAATCAGGACCTCTTCATAGTAGGATCGGTTGAAAATCCCGATACGCCCCCTCTCAGGGAGTGCACAGTTGGTTCTCCAGAGAAAATCATGATCCAGCTCCATTGCACTTGGATGCCTGAAACTGAACACCTGGCATCCCTGAGGATTGACCCCGGACATCACATGACGGATAACACTGTCTTTTCCGGCAGCATCCATAGCCTGAAAAATCAACAGCACGGAATAGCGGTTATCGGCATAATGCACCTGCTGCATCTGACTCAGATCATCCACATGCTTTTTGAGGATCTTCTTGTAGTGATCTTTCGACTCATACAGCCTGTCGATCCTTGTCGGCCGTTTTCCGAGATGTACCTCGACCCCCTCCTCAACCAGAAAATCATCAGACCGTATCGATACCATTGCAGAATAATTGAATGCACGGTTAAAAAAACAACGAATACTCTCAATAAGTATAACAAAAAAAAGCGGTTATGAACAACATCATAACCGCTTTACTCATCAAGGCCCGCAAGGCGCTGCAATGAGTCTAAACACAACCTCAGTCCAGAGAACCTGTCATTTTTGAAGGCACCACCCACTCGTCAAACTCTTCACTGGTCAGGTAGCCAAGCCCGACTGCCGCCTGGCGGAGTGTCGTTCCCTCAGCATGAGCTTTTTTAGCGATTTCAGCCGCTTTATAATAGCCGATATGCGGGTTGAGCGCCGTGACCAGCATCAGAGAGTTTTCAAGATGCTCCTTTACTCTCGGATGGTTCGGCTCTATACCGCAGACACAGTTGTCGGTGAACGACATGCAGGCATCGCCAAGAAGCTCTGCGGACTGCAGCAGATTGGCAATCATGACCGGTTTGAAAACGTTCAATTCAAAATGACCGTTGGAGCCGCCCACGGACACCGCCACATCGTTGCCCATGACCTGGGCGCACACCATCGTCACTGCTTCAACCTGGGTCGGGTTGACCTTTCCCGGCATGATCGAAGAACCAGGTTCGTTCGGAGGAATGGAGATTTCACCGATTCCGCTGCGAGGCCCGGAAGCAAGCATGCGAATATCATTGGCAATCTTCATCAGGCTGACGGCAAGCTGTTTCAGCGCACCATGCGTTTCGACAATGGCATCATGGGCAGCAAGGGCTTCAAACTTGTTGGCTGCAGTGACAAACGGCAGCCCGGTAAGCTCCGCGATGGTTTCTGCAACCTTGACAGCATACCCTTCAGGCGTATTCAGGCCGGTGCCGACTGCCGTGCCGCCAAGAGCAAGCTCGGCAAGATGAGGCAGCGTATTGTCGATAGCGCGAAGAGCATGATCAAGCTGGGATACATAGCCTGAAAACTCCTGACCGAGGGTCAGCGGAGTTGCATCCATCCAGTGAGTACGACCGATTTTGACCACTGTCTTCAGTTCTTCAGCCTTACGATGCAATGCATCGCGAAGCGTTCTGACTCCGGGAATGGTTTTGCCTGCCAGCATTCTGTATGCAGCAATGTGCATTGCCGTCGGAAAGGTATCGTTGGATGACTGCGATTTGTTGACATCGTCATTGGGATTGAGCAAACGATCCCCTTCTCCCAGACGGTTGCCAGCCAGGACATGTGCGCGGTTTGCAATCACCTCGTTGACATTCATATTTGACTGGGTCCCGGAGCCGGTCTGCCAGATAACAAGAGGAAACTGATCGCTGAGACTGCCTCCGATAATTTCATCACACACAGCAGCAATGGCGTCGCGTTTCCCGGCAGGAAGAACACCGAGTTCACAATTGGTAATTGCTGCGGCTTTTTTGAGAAAAGCGAACGCTTCGATGATCTCCCCGGGCATCGATCCGGCAGGACCGATTTTAAAATTCCGGACTGAACGCTGCGTCTGGGCACCCCAGTATTTATCTGCTGGCACACGCACCTCGCCCATGGTATCTTTTTCGATTCTGTACTCCATAACACGTATCCTGTTTTGTTTCAGAGAAGGTTATCAGATCCTGCCCCATGCCGGAAATATCATGCCTCCGTCAGGGCCAAAGGAATAATTGACGTAAAGCGCAAAACATTCAAGATAGAAAAAAGCGCCGAAAGAAGAGCAACTATCCGGAGAAGAGTAAAGAAATGAAACGGCGGACTACGCGAAAAACGATGCGGAGGGAACGGTATCCCCTCACGCATCGTCACGCAGAAAACAAAGCAAAACTGACTGTGATCAGATTACCGGCACAGGTTTGATCTCCTGCGCGACACCAAAGGTTTTCTGATAATTGAGAATAGACTGGCGGATAATTTCCTTGGCCGTATCGGCATCCTGAAAATCTTCAACGAGTACCGTCTTGTGTTCAAGCGCCTTATACTCTTCGAAGAAGTGTTTCAGCTCGGAGTTGAAATGCTGGGAGATATCGTCGACGTTCTGAATGGTGCTCATGCTCATGTCATCGTCTGCCACAGCGATAATCTTGTCATCGCCTTCACCATGATCGATCATCCGCATGACGCCGACAACCCTTGCGCGGACAAGGCACATCGGGACAATAGCGCACTGCGACAGGACAACGATATCAAGGGGATCGTGATCCTCACCAAGTGTTTTAGGAATGAATCCGTAGTTTGCCGGATAAAATACCGATGAATAAAGAACCCTGTCAAGTTTCAGCATGCCGGATTTTTTATCCAGCTCGTATTTTGTTTTGCTACCCTTGGAAATCTCGATAACAGAATTCACTACATCCGGCTGTTCTTTACCTATTTCAACGTGATGCCATGGATTAAAATTCATAGTGCAAAATTGATTGGTGTTGAATGAATCACGACTATTGCCTACCATACGGGCAGCCATAACGCTACTCGATAACCCGATATAGGGGTTTCCGGTCGTTTTACCTGCCGCTTCCATACTCAGTTGCTGTCACAGCGCCACTCTTCTTACAGGGTATCCCGACAGGATAAAAGCTGAGCAATTATACAAAGATTCCTGAATAATCAAAGCGTTACCGTGCGTTTTTTCACACAAAACGCACGGCATGACATCGTCACCCGCGAAGCGCGGCCGCCACGATTTCCCTGGCCTCTTCCTGCAGACGCTCCAGGTGACGGGTGCCAAGAAAACTCTCCGCATAGATCTTGTAGACATCCTCAGTTCCTGACGGCCTGGCGGCAAACCATCCGTTGCTGGTTTCGATTTTCAAGCCTCCGATCGGCTGACCATTTCCAGGCGCATCGGTCATCATATTCAGAATTGTTTCACCTGCCAGTTCCGTCTGACGGATATCCGAAGCCGAAAGCTGTTTCAGGCGCATTTTCTCGTCTCCGGTTGCAGGAGCATCGATGCGGGCATAGAGCGGATCGCCGAGATCAGCGGCAAGATCACGATAGAGTTCCGATGGGTCACGACCTGTTTTCGCGGTCATTTCGGCAGAAAGCAGGGCTGCGATAAAGCCATCCTTATCGGTACTCCACACATCCCCGTCCATGCGAAGAAACGATGCGCCTGCGCTCTCTTCGCCAGCAAAGCCAAGCGTTCCGCCAAGCAGTCCGTCGACAAACCACTTGAACCCGACGGGAACCTCAAACACCTGCCTGCCAAGCCTTGAGGCTATTCGGTTGATCATACTGCTCGTCACGACTGTTTTTCCTATGGAAACATCGTCGCCCCAGGCCTCCCGATACTGAAAGAGATAGGAGACAGCCGCCGAAAGAAAATGATTGGGCTGCATAAGACCGCTCCCTCCGGTGACAATGCCGTGGCGATCATAGTCGGTATCACAGGCAAAGGCAATATCAAACTCATCCTTGCGCCCGACAAGAGGCTGCATCGTCCATGCCGATGACGGGTCCATGCGGATCTTGCCGTCACGGTCTACGCTCATAAACCGGAAAGCAGGATCGACAGTCTCGTTCAGCACCGTCAGATCGAGCCCGTATCGCTCCGCGATCACCTTCCAGTAATGGACGCCCGCTCCGCCCAGCGGATCAACCCCCATACGGACGCCCGAACTCCGTATTGCCTCCATATCGACCACTTCTCCGAGCTCACGGATGTATGCATCCATATAATCATAGCGGTGGGTTGTTGCGGCACGAAGAGCTGATGCGTAAGAAAGTCGCTGAACATCCGAAAGACCCTCCTCAAGCAGAAGATTTGCGCGCTTCTCGATCCATAAGGTCTCTTCGGTTCCGGCAGGTCCGCCATGAGGCGGATTGTATTTGAACCCCCCGTCATCAGGAGGATTATGGGAAGGAGTGATAAGAATCCCGTCAGCAGCACCCTTCGAACGGCTCCGGTTCCACCCAAGAATGGCATGCGAGACCACCGGTGTCGGGGTCCATGGCTCATCGGCAGATATCATGACATCGACACCATTGGCCGCAAGCACTTCCAGCGCGGTTGCCATTGCTGGCTCCGAAAGCGCATGCGTATCCATCCCGAGAAACAGCGGACCGTCGATTCCCTTCATCCTGCGATATTCACAGATAGCCTGTGAAATGGCAAGAACATGGGCCTCATTGAAAGAACAACGAAGCGAAGAACCCCGATGTCCCGATGTCCCGAACGATACCCGCTGGGCGCTGTCATCCGGATCCGGCTTCAGGGTAAAATACGATGTCACCAGATGGGGGATATTGACCAGCATACTCTCATCGGGCAGTTTTCCTGCGTGGGGACTTACAGACATAAATGACTCCTTTTTGATCATACATGATAAAGAACAGGCTGTATTTTAAGATAGAAAACTCCTCTTCAAATCCCCCTCATCTCCCGATCCTCAGATGAGCCCCTGCCAGAGATCACCTGCACCACCGAAGCCTTCCCGATTCGAAACGCGCTGAATGATGGCAAAAAAACATGCCCGATTCTTTTTTTCACCCCGTAACTTTGTATTTTCAGGTCACCTCGAACCACAGGACTGCACCATTGAACAACCTGCGCTTGCCATGAAACAACCGCACCTGAGACGACCGTTATGAGCCTTGAAAAAGAAATAGCAAAAAGAAGAACCTTTGCCATCATCAGCCACCCCGATGCCGGCAAAACAACCCTCACAGAAAAATTCCTGCTGTTTGGCGGCGCGATTCAGACCGCAGGCGCCGTCAAACAGAACAAGATCCGGAAAACAGCGACCAGCGATTTCATGGAGATCGAAAAACAGAGAGGAATTTCAGTTGCGACCTCGGTGATGGGTTTTGAGTACAACGGCGTAAGGATCAATATTCTCGATACCCCAGGCCACAAGGACTTTGCCGAGGACACCTATCGGACCCTGACTGCCGTCGACAGCGTTATTCTGGTTGTCGACTGCGTCAAGGGCGTGGAAGAGCAGACCGAAAAACTGATGGAAGTCTGCAGAATGCGCAACACGCCGGTCATCATCTTCGTCAATAAAATGGACCGTGAGGGGAAAAACCCCTTTGCACTGCTCGACGAACTTGAAGAAAAACTGCAGATCAATGTCAGGCCGCTCACCTGGCCGATAAGCCAGGGAATGAACTTCAAGGGCGTCTACAACATCTACGCCGGTCAGCTGAACCTTTTTGAATCGGACCAGACCCGGATCACGCGGAACTACATCGAGCTCAGCGATATCAACAGCACCGAACTCGACCGCTGGATACCGTCGTCATTCACAGCCCAGCTGCGTGAAGATATTGAACTGATCGAAGGCGTCTATGAACCATTCACTATCGAAAACTACAGGAACGGTTCTTTGGCCCCGGTCTTTTTCGGTAGCGCTGTCAATAATTTCGGAGTAAGAGAACTGCTCCACACGTTTCTCGACATCGCACCGGCCCCCAGCGAGCGGGAAGCTATGGAGCGCGATGTCAAAGCTTCGGAACAAGCCATGAGCGGGTTCGTTTTCAAGATCCACGCCAATCTCGACCCTAACCATCGCGACCGCACGGCATTTTTCAAAATCTGCTCGGGAACATTCCAGCGCAATACATTCTACTACCATACCCGACTGAAAAAAAAGCTGCGATTCGCCAACCCCACCCAGTTTATGGCCAACACGAAAAACCTTATCGAGGATGCCTGGCCGGGTGATGTGATCGGGTTGTACGACAACGGAAACCTTAAAATCGGCGACTCGCTCACCGAGGGCGAAGAACTGCACTTCCGCGGCATTCCAAGCTTCTCTCCTGAAATTTTCAAGGAGGTCATCAACCGCGACCCCTTCAAGTCAAAACAGCTGGAAAAGGGCGTCCGACAGCTGACAGAAGAAGGGGTGGCTCAGCTCTTCATACAGCATGGCAACAGAAAAATCATTGGCACGGTCGGAGAACTGCAGTTCGATGTCATTCGATTCAGGCTCGAACACGAGTATGGGGCAACATGCGACTTCATGCCGCTTCGCTACAGCAAAGCACTCTGGATAACATGCAAAGACAAAGAGCAGTACGACGAGTTCCTCAGAAGAAAATCTCCGGTTATCGCCCTGGATAAAGAAGGGCATCCGGTATTCTTCGCCGAAAGTGAATGGATGCTCAAAGTTGCCATGGAAAACTATCCGGGTGTTCTGTTCCACGAAACTTCCGAGTTCAAAACAGAGCGCTGAGACCGTTGAACTGCAGGGGATCAGGCGGAACGCCGGTCCGCATTGAAAATTCAAAAAAAACTATAGTTTTAACACTGACGGAAATGGGCACCCCGCCCTCCACAATTTTTCCTTCTGGGCCTCAGACATGTTCAAGCCAAAATTGTTTGTGCTCCTTGGTGAGCTGAACCGCGAACGTCTCGTCAACGACATTATTTCCGGCATCCTTGTAGGGATCATCGCCCTGCCGCTGGCCATAGCCTTCGGCATAGCATCAGGCGTATCCCCCGAAAAAGGTCTGATTACCGCCGTCATCGGCGGGTTTCTGGTCTCACTGCTCGGAGGAAGCAGAGTGCAGATCGGAGGGCCGACCGGTGCGTTTATCGTCATTGTATACGGCATAGTGCAGCAATACGGCATCAACGGCCTTCTGCTGGCAACCATGATGGCCGGGGTCATTCTGATTTTCATGGGCCTTGCGCAATTCGGTTCGCTCATTAAATTCATTCCCTATCCCGTCATCGTGGGATTCACCAGCGGTATTGCGGTGATCATTTTTTCAACGCAGATCAATGACTTTCTCGGTCTCGAAATTGCGGCTCTGCCTGCCGATTTTCTCGACAAATGGGCCCTATACCTTTCCCGTCTCTCAACAATACACCTGCCGACCTTTCTCATAGGACTTCTTGCACTGGCGATCATCCTGCTCTGGCCGAAGGTATCGAGAAAGATACCCGGCTCGATCATAGCTATTATCGTCACGACCGTGATGCAGAAGCTGCTGGCGCTCGACGTTGCAACCATCGAAACCCGGTTCGGCGACATTCCATCGACTCTTCCCATGCCCTCGATCCCGGTATTCGATATGGCAACCATCCAGCAACTCATCATGCCGGCCACCACGATCGCCATTCTTGCCGCCATCGAAGCATTGCTCTCCGCTGTCGTCTCCGACGGAATGATAGGGGGACGCCATAAATCCAACATGGAACTCATCGCCCAGGGTGTGGCGAACATCGCCTCCCCGCTGTTCGGAGGCATTCCTGTCACCGGAGCCATAGCGCGTACGGCAACCAACGTCAAAAACGGCGGCAGAACCCCGATCGCAGGCATCATCCATGCGCTGACATTGCTCTGTATCATGCTGCTCTTCGGCAGCTGGGCCAAGCTCATTCCCATGGCAACCCTTGCTGCAATCCTCATTGTCGTGGCATGGAACATGAGCGAATACCACGTTTTTCTCCGACTGCTCAAAAGCCCGAAAAGCGACATCATCGTGCTTCTGACCACCTTCGGACTTACCGTCATCTTCGATCTCACCGTCGCTATCGAAGTAGGACTGCTGCTCGCGGTCATTCTCTTCATGCAGCGCATGTCGGGTATTGCCAACATCGAGGTAATCACCAGGGAACTCAAAGACCGCGAAGAGGATACCGACGATCCCAATGCCATCATCACACGAAGCATTCCTCAAGATGTCGAAGTCTACGAAATCAATGGTCCTTTCTTTTTCGGGGCTGCGGCCAAATTCAAAGAGTCTATGCGGTTCATCGAAAACCCGCCCCTGGTCCGGATTTTGCGGATGCGCAATGTCCCCGTCATCGATGCCACAGGCCTCAACATGCTCCGGGAACTGGTCTCGGACAGCAACAAACGAGGCACACAGATTATCCTCTCGGGAATCCACCCGGAACCCCTTGCTGCACTGACGCAATACGGCCTTCTGAAAGAGATCGGCAAAGAGAATGTCTTCAGTCATATTGATCTGGCCCTCGAACGTTCGGCGCAGCTCTGCGCCATCCGCCGTTCAGGCAACTGAGAGAGAAACAAGCTGCGAAAGCAAACAAAAAGATTTCCTATTTTGCAGTGAGGACAAAGCCTCACCATCCTGCAACACATAAAGAAATCCACATGAACACTAACCAGTTAGGCAGAACTGATATGCATATCACTCCGGTCGGATTCGGCTGCTGGGCGATCGGCGGCGGGAACTGGGCGTATGGATGGGGTCCCCAGGATGATCGACAGGCTATCGACGCCATCACCACCGCAACGGAACTCGGCATCAACTGGATAGATACAGCAGCAGTCTACGGCCTCGGCCATGCAGAAGAACTTGTCGGTGAAGCACTCCGGGGAATGAGAAACAGGCCGCTCGTCTTCACCAAATGCTCTCTGGTATGGGATACCTCCCGAAACGTCACCAACTCTCTCAAACGAGACTCCCTGATGCGGGAATGCGAAGCAAGCCTCAAACGACTCGGGATTGAGGCTATCGATCTCTATCAGATACACTGGCCAAATCCCGATGAAGATATTGAAGAAGGGTGGCAGACCCTGGCAAAACTGCAGGAAGAAGGGCTGGTTCGCCATATCGGCGTCTCGAATTTTTCAGTCAAACAGATGCAACGTGCAGAACGCATTGCTCCTGTCGCATCACTCCAGCCCCCATACTCAATGCTGAGACGCGGAATAGAAGATGAGATCCTGCCCTACTGTCACGAGCACAACATCGGTGTCATAATCTATTCGCCCATGCTCTCCGGCATGCTTTCGGGCGCAATGACCCTTGATCGCGCCCTCAACCTTCCAAAGAATGACTGGAGAAGAAACAACAAGGAATTTCAGGAACCCCGTCTCTCGAAGAATATCGAACTGGTGGAACTGCTGCGATCCATCGGCAACAAGTATGGCGCATCTCCCGGCGAAACAGCCATCGCATGGACCCTGAAAAACCCGGCGGTAACCGGCGCAATTGTCGGAGGACGGAGTGCAGAGCAGGTTAAAGGAACCTTTGGCGCAGCTACCCTGCACCTCTCCGACAGCGACATGCAGACTATCGAAACATTCATCGCCTCAATAGCAGCGTAACCCTCCGGACCGCAAAACGTCATTCACCTTCAAAACGGAAAGACAACCATGAATGGCAGCATATACGAATCGAAGCTCAAAAGCCTTCTTGAAACAGCCGGAATAACCGTTAACGGAACAGAACCCTGGGATATCCGGGTTCTGGACAGCCGTTTTTACAAACGCGTCATCACCGAATCGCATCTCGGCATCGGAGAATCCTACATGGACGGATGGTGGGAATGCGACGCCCTGGACGAGTTCTTCTTCAGGGTTCTGCGCTCCAGACTCGACAAAAAGGTGTCGCAGGCGACCAGAATACTCACCAACCTTGCCGGATTAATCGTCAACCTGCAGAGCCCGTCGAGAGCATTTCAGGTCGGAGAAACGCACTACAACGTCGGCAATGAGCTCTATGAAGCTATGCTCGACCGTCATATGCTCTACAGCTGTGCATACTGGAAAGACGCACAGGACCTCGACTCGGCTCAGGAAAACAAGCTGCGGCTTATCTTCAACAAGCTCAGACTCGAACCGGGTATGCATGTGCTTGATATCGGATGCGGATGGGGAGGAGCAGCCCGTTTTGCAGCTGAACACTACGGCGTCAGCGTCACCGGCGTGACCGTATCGAGCGAACAGCAGAAAAAAGCTGAAGAGCTCAACGGAGAACTGCCGGTCGATATCCGCCTGATCGATTACCGGGACCTCGGAGGCCATTACGACAGAATATACTCGATAGGTATGTTCGAGCATGTCGGGGTAAAAAACTACCGCCGGTTCTTCGACATCACCCGCAACTGCCTGAACAGGGACGGCCTGTTCCTGCTGCATACCATAGGCAGCCGACGGTCCTCGGCAAACACCGACAAATGGACCCACAAATACATTTTTCCGAACTCGATGCTCCCTTCAGCCAGACAGATATGCGCAGCAAGCGAAGGACGGCACGTCATCGAAGACTGGCATGCCTTCGGCAACGATTACTACCGGACACTGAAAGCATGGCACGACAACTTCGAACGTCACTGGCCTGATCTTCGCCATGCCTACGACGATCGTTTCTACCGCATGTGGAGATACTACCTCCTGAGTGCCGCAGGTTCATTCCGGGCCAGAAACGTCCAGTTATGGCAAGTGCTCTTCTCCAACGAAGGGATAAACGGGGATTACTATGTCGACAGAGAGTGGAAAGAGGTTTGCATCGCTCGCTGATCCGGCATGAAAGGTCAATCCAGATCGTCTATATCCGGAATATCTCCCATATCGGGTATATCGTCGTAGATTACCGCCTGAACCTTCTCCATAGGGGGATCGTCTGACTTCGGGGCCAAGCCTGTCTCCGGCTCCTGCGGCACGGGAACCGGAGAGGATGTCTCATCCGGAGACTCGGCTGCAAAAAGTGAAAGCTGACCGGGACGGCCGGGACGCTGCATCACTCCCCTGTTCTGAACCGCAAGGTTTGATGAAACGGGTGGTGAAGCATGGTTCCCCGTATCCGTCCGACGATCCGACATTGATGGATGACCAACGCCGCCGTGTTTGATCAAGGAAGCCATCTCCCTGTTCAGCGATTCCTCCACAGCATCCTCGACTTCGCTGCGAATGGATTGCAGCAACCGGATTGAATCGCCCCGGGATTCTGCGATTTCACGGCGCAAATCGGCTCCGAGCAGTTCAATTTCCGATCGATGGCGACCGGGCCATCCTGTCACCATCATAGCGATTATTGCGGCGAGCAACAGAACGATGACAAACAACAGGACAATGACAAGCGTCATAGAAAAAGCCCCCTTGCTTCGATTGCCTGTACTGACGGTCCCGTCGACAACGTAGCGGACGAATGGGACGAAGCAACCCCTAAAATACGTTGCATCGTTACATAAACATGATCACGCAACCTGATGCACAGGCATTCAATCGAAGCTGTGATAACCGGAATACGTTCCTCCATACAAGCAATCCGGTGGTTATATTCAGGGTAATCGGGTTTCATGAGCTTGTAAAAATGAAATACTGCGCATACACAGGTAATATAATCATTTCCCTGCAATGCACCCTGCGTCCCCTGGTGCGGAAAGCCTCAACCGGGCCCGACGGTTCAGCGTTTCAATGCCGTGAAACCGGAGACGATATCAAACAGTTCTTCATCTATCCTGCCCTGCCGCTTCTGATGATAATCCAACGACAGGGTTTCAAGAATATCCCCAATATTTTTTTCTGCGCGCTGCATAGCGAAAGCCTCCCAATTGTCGCTATGCTGAAATCCATCGAAATAAACAGCACTATCAGACACATAAACCGCCCTAAAACAATCACGACATCGTCATTAATCCCGGAATGAGACGTCGCAAAACAAGACGCCCCCATCTCATTTTGGTCCTTCCCCACGTAAAAGCACAACATACGTCGCAATTAATCCGTTATAAGCACGTCATTTCACACCTTATGACGCGCATGCAGCCATTGGCACAGGTCTTGCAGTATTAATAGTATCATACCTCACGCCCGTGAGGTAGAGCAGAAGGAATGGGGGCCTTCTGCTCACTGTTTAAAGCGGCCACACCGGCCGCTTTTTTTGTTTGTGAGTAGGGAATTGTTCGGGTTGGGGGCTGGATAACGGCCGAGTTGAGCGGAATGTACGGAGCGTCAGACTGCAGGTCTGTAAGCGCAGGACATTTCCGATCAAACGATTTGTTGGAGGCGCGCGAATCAGCGCGCGCCGGAAACGAATCGTTTGAGTTTACTCAACTCGGGCGTTGCAGGCGTGCGCAGCGCGCCTGCAACGCCTGCCATAACCGGAAGTTAAAAGCATCGTGTAGCGTAGCGAAACGGTGCTTTTAACTGTCCGCGTTAATGGCATTGTTAGCGGCTGCTTCAATTTTCTTGGCATAAGATTCTAGAATTGCACTATCCATTTGCGATTTATTTAAATTGTCTGTTTTTCCTATCCATTCACCTGCCTTTTTATAATCACCACGTTTGAGTAATGCCTCCACATAAATGCTGTAATAGTTAATGTCTGTGGGATCGATATCTATCAACTTTCTGGCTATTTGTAGATACTCATTATCTCGACCCTGTTCCTCTAGAAGACCAAGGTATGGCTTCAACGTATTTTCATCTTCTGGCTGTATAGAAAAAGCCTGCTCAAATGATTCAATAGCACTATCAATATCGCCAACCTGTCTTTTTGCGACAGCTTTGTTTCGTAATGCCAATGCCTTGAGATCAGAGTTTTGTTGGCCAAGAATTGATATAAATGCATCTGAAAACTCAGACAACTCTTCATAACGGTCTAAATCAATCAGTGCATTTGAGACTCTAGTGTCATGTCAATAGCATAAAGTCGCATAAAAGCCTTATATT